>OGPL01000002.1_pt1 | contig 245772 bp, 244 predicted proteins | sample 1552901 | NCBI WGS metagenome assembly OGPL01 (sample SAMEA2580244, study PRJEB22360) | human gut metagenome | biome: human gut; feature: human-associated habitat; material: faeces | place: Denmark | collected 2008/2010 | reverse complement strand
AGTAATAATCCTAATAATAATTTCGATATATGTTTTAAAAAAAATAGATGAATATAATTATGAAGAGAATAATTACGAAGAATATTTTGCAGAAGAAGAAAATATTATAAAAGAAGAGGCAAAAAAAGTAATTGTTGTGCATATAATAGGAGAGATAAATAAACCAGGAATAGTGGAACTAGAAGAGGGTGCAAGAGTAATTGACGCAATTAAAAAGGCAGGAGGTACTACGGAAAAGGCAGATTTAGCACAAATAAATTTAGCTTATATACTAAAAGATGGACAAAAAATATATATACCAAACACAGAAGATAATGATAAAAAAATAGAGTATAATACAGCAAATATTGAAAATAATATAAAGGAAGAAAAAATAAATATAAATACAGCAGATGAGGATGAATTACAAAGGTTACCAGGAGTAGGTGCATCCACAGCAGCAAAAATAATTAAGTATAGAGAGGAAAATGGAAGTTTTCGAAAGATAGAAGATATACAAAATGTTAAAGGAATAGGTGAAGCAAAATATAACGACCTTAAAGAACAAATAGAAGTTTAATGAAGTATTAGAAAAACTATTAACAATGGAATAGTAATATATTCAAATTAAAAGATAAAAATTGTTCAAATGTATTGACAAAAGACAATAATGGAGTTATACTAAGTAAGCAAACAACAAATCGCGGGGTGGAGCAGTTGGCAGCTCGTCGGGCTCATAACCCGAAGGTCGATAGTTCGAGTCTATCCCCCGCAACCAAAGAAATTATTAGAGTCGCAAGAGATTGCAGACTCTTATTTTTTTGACTTTGTCGTAATTTTGTCGTAAATGGGGACAGCTTGGGGACAGGAGCTTTTATAAAGCTCATAAAATAGCATAAATCCTCATTTATAATCTTAAAAAAAGCAATTTTTGAATTTATTGAAATCAAGAGTCTTAGCTGATAAGTATATTAGTTTTTATCTACTAATAAATTTTGCAAGACTATACCAGCACTTCTATTGTGAGAAGCAAGTGGATGGACATAGAAATTAAATGTTGTACTAATTTGAGCATGTCCTAATCTTGCAGCTACAACTGCTACATCAACATTTTGTGAAATAAGTAAAGTAGCATTTGTATGTCTAATACCATGAAAATTCAAATAAGGTAGTCCTATCTTTTGAACAAATTTAACAAACCATTTACTTACTGTATCGGGATGCATAGGTTTGCCATTATCTTGTATAAATAACCTATTAGATTCTTCCCAGAATTCACCACAAAGCTCTTTTTGACCATCATACCATATTTTATATTCCTCTAGTATTTCAATGACAGAATCAGGTATAGAAATATGTCTAAAAGAACTAGGTGTTTTAGGTGGTTTTGTATAAATTCCTGTACTTGCTAAATACTGGCTTGATTTGTTTACAGTTATTTCTTTGTTCTTGAAATCAATATTTTCCCAGTCAAGTCCCATTAATTCACCTAATCTGACTCCAGTAAATACTGTAAGAATAATAGCGACCTTATACTTCATTTCATTTTCTTCAAGTTCATTTAATCCTTTTAGAAGAAGTTTACATTGTTCATCATCATAGAATCTTCGTTGAGCTTTTGGTGCTCTTGGTGGTTGAACTCTATCTGCAGGATTATAAGGTATAAGTTGCCAATATACAGCTTTGTGTAGCATTGCACTTATTAATCTATGATGTTCTAGAATAGTCTTTTTTGATAATGGTTTTAAAGTACGTTCACCATTGTTTTTAGCAAGTCTTTTTATTTGAGTATCTTGTTCTAGCATATCATATAATTTCATAAGATCTGTAGGCTTAATTTTTTCTAAAGTAAAAGAACCTAAATATGGAAGGATTCTGCTTTCTAACATTCCAACATATCTGTTATAAGTAGATGGTGCTAAATCTTTTGTACCATAATTTATTTGCCAAATATGATAGAATTCTTCAAAAGTTACTGGTTTTCCTTCAGGTACTAATCCACGATTAGCTTCTGTAACAAACTCTGCAAGTGCAATTTCAGCATCTTTACGAGTTCCATGTATAGTTTTTGTTCTTCTAGCTCTAGATCCATCAAGATTTTTACCAGTAGATACTACTAACCTATAAGTATTTTCACCTCTTTTTTCAATACTCCCAGCCATTGCCTTTTTCACCTCCTTTCAGGCATAATCATGGGTGAGAGTTTCATATTTAATTGAGATTATTATATATCAAAATATTGATGATTACTAGTGGCTTTTGCTTATTTTTCAAGTGTTACAAAGATTACAATAAGTTTCACAAAATAACTTATATAAAACAATAAAAAACTAGATAAAATGTAATATAAATTTAATTTGTTTTATGTAATATAATACTGTATGTTGTCAAAATATTGATAATTAAGGGAAAATTTGGTATAATAGAGTTCGATATAATGGGGGTGAATTAATGAGTGTCTCAGATGAACTATATTCCAAGCTGAATACATTACCTTGGCAAGCTTTATTTGAATATTCAACACGAAAAGGAATAAAAGAAGAAGATATTAAAAATAAAGATAAATCTCAAATAATTCGAGAACTAGATAATAGACAGTTAATTGTAAATGCTGAAATTGATAAATTAATTGAAGAGTATATATATGGAGATAGGGTGACATTTTCATTATGGCGTTTTGATGAAAATCTTTCTGATGCTGATATTGAGGTAATAAAACACTTAGAAGGAAAAGAAATTAGGTGCGAAAATTCAGAATTTAGAAAAGTAACTATTCAAAAAATAGATCAATATGATGATAGATTAGTATTAATTTATGTATATAGCAAAATGTATCATTATATTAACGAACAAGGAAAATCAGCTCAAGTATGGGAACAACATAAAGGATGCTCATGGATAGGATTAGATAAAAGTTATGTTGCATATATTGTAAAACATGAAAAAATGACAAAGGTTTTTGCAGATGCTTTAATAAATGAAGTACATAAGCAAATGACATCAATTAAACCACCATTAATAGCTTTAGATAGAATATTTAATGATAGCAAAATGAGCAAAATTGTTTTACAAGGACTAGATGGAGAGAAAACGGCTATTTCTCGCTCATTAGGTCTTACAGAAGAACAAAAAGACGAAATGAATAGAATAAAAAAAGACAGATTTAATATGTCGGGAAGTTACTTAACATCGATAGATGATAAAACAGCAACTGTAAGATATAATATAAAAAAAGGAAACATCGGAATTTTGAAACATCTCTCTTCTAAACAGTTATTTAAATGGACTGAAGGAGCAATAAATATTATTTTCGAAGAAATAGATAATTTAAAAGGAAAAAATGCAACCGAAATTTTTGAGCAATTAGGACTAAAACTGAAATGGTCATTATTGTCAGAAATTGAGCAGGAAGATATGAATTGGATATTAACGCAGATTATTACTAATATTGGAACAGAGCAAAGTATGGTAATAGTTCCAGAAGAAAAAAAGAGTATATTGAATATAAGTAGTTTATTTAGAAAAATTTTGAGACCATATTGTGAATCTTGTGAAACGTATGAAGTACCATTATGCAAGGAATGTGGAAAAGAAATACAGTATGATATGCAATTTTGTGAATGTGGAGCTCCGATACAAGCTGTTTGCCAGGAAGGACATGCCTTAAATATGACTAAATATTGGTATATACCTACGCAAAATTGTATTAGAATGATAAATGATAATTTAATAAAAGTATATCCGAATATGAATGCTAAATATACATTTTTAATTATGGATGATATGCTAGTAATATCCTCTTTTGAAGATAATATTGGTGGAGAAATATTATTTGATGACATTGAAGAATTTAAAATTGAAGATTTCGAATTAAATGATGAATTAATAAATTTTGCAGTAGATATGAAAGAAAAATGTAATGGAACGTGTTCTTATAGTAAAATTGAAACGTGTTTAACTGGTAAACAGCAGATTTGTTTACCTAAATTATTTTATGAAATCATACCAGGATTTAGACCACAGCCACACAAAGGTGGAGAATATGGTGATGTTTCTGGAACCATAAATTCAAATGGAAAATCATATGAAATGAAAGGTATTATTAAGAAAAACTCTTCAACAAGTCAGAATAAGCGAAATGCAGTATTATTATCTACATCTAAACAAGGTGAAGAAATAATAAGACAATTTGTTGAACAAGGTATTACAGACCAAAGATGTGAGCTAATAATGGTAGTAGCACCACAATATATTGATAACTCTTTTAAGGGAACATTAAGACTATTAGCTAAGATGTCAAATAAAAAAGTAGTATTTGTAGAACTAAAACAAGTATGTAAATTACTAAGAAAAGGTGAAATTAAATAAAAAAGGATGTATAAGTATGAACTTTATAAAAAAATATATAAAAGAAATATCTTTAATATTATCAATTTTAATTATTAGTACAATAGTATTTTTTATAGGTAAAAAATTAAATATTGGAGTTAACGAATTAGAAAATATTGTTCAGCTTCTTTTTGATGGACTTATAGGTTTAGTAGCTATATGGATATCTGGATATTTTATATTAATACAACTATATAAAAATACGTACCCAATGGAAATAATTGAAAAAAACTTTTTGAAAAAAGTAAAATTAATATTAATATTTTCAATAATGAATATTTTGATAGGGATACTAATTTTAACAATATTTAATGATATTATTTCAACAATATATTATATATTATTATTTGTATCAAATATGTTTATTATATTTTTTAATACATATATGATAAATAGAACTTTTACGATAAACACATATATAGAAAAATATTTTAATACATTAGAAAGCGATTTAGAAAAAGATATATTAAATAAAAATAAAATTGATATAGTTTTTAATGATATTTATAAATTTTTCGATGAATGCCTAGTAAAAGAAGAATACTATGTTTGCAATAATATTACAGAAAAAAATGGACAACTTTTTCAAAAATTAATTGAACATTGTAATAAATTATTAATATCAGAAGATGAAGAAAAACAAAATCTTGCGGAATATATATTTGAAAAAATAATTAAATCTGGAATATATCAAATCAATGCTGCAAAAAAATTAGAGAACAAAAGATATCTTATAGAGCTGTTTAAACAACAAGAGAAAAACATTAAATTATGCCTAAAGATAAAAAATATAGAATGGTTCAAAAAATATGTTGATAAAATAAACAAATTAGCAAATGAATATAATGATGAAGAGATTTTAGAAAATTTATATTCAATGAATATGAATATAGGAGAATACCTACTAAAAGGAGAAAATACATATTTTGAATGGTATATCCAAGAAATTTATCATTTAAATATGTCTTTAAAGTATTTATATAGTAATTTGAATTTAAAATACTTCTGTAAATTATTAATAGGTTTATTAATAGTAGATGGTGATGAAAATAATTCTGTAAATTATGATATATTAAAGAAAATTTTAAGTAGCTTTACAAAAGAGATTACTTATGGTGAAAAAGATATTCAAGATGTTGTGATATATTATCAATTATATGGTAGTGAAATAATTGATAATAAAGATTTAGATAAAGTTAAAGACTTTATAAATATAATAACTCATAAAAATAATAGAATAATAGATAATGAAAGATGGAATGGATTTATATTGTTCTATTTAAATATAACGTCAAATGAATGGGATGAACTTGGAAAAGATAATAGAAAACTAATTGTTGATATGATATTAGATTTAGTGTTAAAAGATTCAAAAAATGTTTATTTTGGTTTTATGCCTGATTATAAAGAAATAGTTTTTAAAAACCGATATAATACAAATATTATCAATGATATATGTGACGAAATAAAAGAATTGCTAATTAGATTAATGATTAATAATAATGTTAATATGTTCTATTATGTTTTAAAAGAATTAAAAAAGGCTATTGTAGATTTAGAAAAGAGTGATAGAAATGTTCAAGAAAAATTATTTGATATATGTATGAATATTTTGTCTAGAACAATTAATATAAAAAATAAAGAATTTATTGAAATAACAATTTCTACAGTAGATGAAATAATAGAAGAGTTGGATAAAGAGAGAAAAATATCAGATAAATTTGGTAAAAAGATTATAGAAGATATTTCTGGTATGATTATATATAGGCATAGAATAGAGGAATATAGTGTTATTAATTTAATATATTTATTAGATGGATTTTTAGAAGAAGGAAAAGAATATAATTTTGTATCCCAAGATAATACTAGGAAAAAGATACTATATAAAAGTATTTATAACATTGGTGTTGGATGTATAGAGGACAATAGAGAAAATGCAGTTAGAACAGTTTCAAATTCATTAGGATGGTTTATAATTAGAAGCATAGATAATGATAACAATGAATTATCAAATTATTTGATAGAAAGAACAATAGACCTCTTTAGAATTGCACAGAATATGCAAGTTTCTGAAAAAACATTAATATTTATTATGACTCTGTTTACTACTGTTGGTACATACTGCTGTAAAGATATTAGATATCAAAAATTTTTAGATAAGATATTAGATGTACTTAAAAATGAAGAGTATGTTAGAATAAAAACGGCGATAGAATTAAGAACTAATGAAAATACAATGTGGGATAAATTATATAATAATAAAACAAAAGAACTTACGAAAAAATTTTTAAATCAATTAAAAAATAAAACGGACAATTAATCCGTTTTATTTTTTGCTCTATTTTTATAAACATTAGCTTTGTTCTTACATTGAGGAGTATGATATTCTGCTTTAGGATTAACAGCAAGAAAAGCTTTATTACAGAATTTACATATCTTTAATAGATTAATATCTTGTGCTACTGTTTTAGCAAAGTAATAATCGATATATTGTTTTAAACAAGTGATTTGAAATTCTACGGATAAAGTTTCTTTTCTAGACAAACTTATTTTAACATTGTTAATTTCAAATTGCTTTAATAATTCATCTATATTGTAATTATCTTCATTAGTAATATTATTTAATAAACTATATAAGTATTTAGCATATTGAATAAACATATCTAGAGGTTCACAATATAAATTAGATCCTGCTAATAGTTTATTTACATCAGATAATATGTATTTCTCCATTGCAGGAGTTTCTGCTAATTTAATTGCTTCATTTATTAATTCTTTTATCTGACTATCATCACAAGTAGGGAAGAATAATTTAAAATATTTATTTCTATCTACTACTGTTGTTAAATCAGAATTTCCAATATAGTTATAATCTTTTAAAACTATTTTATCATCTAAGAAAAAGTATTTATTTAAAGGTAAATCGTTTATTAATCCTAATGTAGAATATTTATTTACAAAGTCTAAAATGCTTTCTTCTATATCGTTTTCATTATAAAAAGCTAATTTACCTATATTTAATAAATCTATTAAAATAGATTCTTCAAAGTCTTTTTCTATATCAATTAATGGAACACCACTAGAGTGCTTTTTATTTATACTATCTGGAACTATATATTTAGTTTTGCCTATTTCTTTAATTTCATATTTAGCAAATTTAAAAATATTTTTTCCCTCAAATGCACTAAAATTAAGGCTCATACGAATACCTCCTAAAAAATTATAAAAAAATTACAGTAAGCCCTTGACAAGCATAATAGATTACTGATATACTTTTACCAGAGTAAGTGATTATTACATAAAATCAATTACAGAAACAAAAACCAGTCAGGACTTGATTTTTAAGTCAAATTACAGTATTAAACCAGTAATTGATTACTTATAATAATAGCTTACCACACAAAAGATAAGTTGTCAACAAAGAAGATAAAATTTCAAAAGAAAGGAGGAATGTATATGGAATTTCAGGAAGTCAAAAGAATAACTCTAACAATGAGAGAAGCAGCAGACTATTTAGGAATATCATATTGGTTAATTAATCAACTGGTAAAGAAAAAACAAATACCATATTCAAAAGTAGGCGGTAAGTTCTTATTTAGAGTAAAAGCACTTGATGAATATCTATGTGAAAAAGAACGAGCTTCAGTAAGATAGCAAAGGAGGAAGAAAAATGGTTGAAGTTCATTGGTTTAAGATACAGGCAGATATATTTGACAATGAAAAAATTAAAAAACTACTAAATAGTAGGGATGGGGACACCTATTGTAGAGTATGGTTTCAACTATTAGCATTAGCTGCAAAGTGTAATGCACATGGAGCAGTTCTACTTGGTGAGAATATTCCAATAACAATAGATGATCTTGCAAGAATTATGAACAAGACAGTAAACAAACTTACAACGATCATGCAACAACTAGTGAATCTTCACATGATATTCGTAGAAGATGGAACAATATATATTAAAAATTGGGATGTTTATCAAAATCTTGATAAGCTCGAAAAAATCAAGGAAGACAACAGGAAAAGACAGCAAAGATTTAGAGATAAACAAATGATAAATAACGATACTGTAACGTTAGATAACGCAGAAGATAAGAATAGAAAAGAAAAGATTAGAATAGAAAATGATAGTGGTTTTAAAGACTAAAAAAGCAATTTTTAATTATGAAAGGAGAAATTTATATGATAAGTACAAGAACAATTAAAAGAGAAAAATGTAAATTCTGTGGAAAGGAATTAGAACAAAAGACAATGAGTTTTATAGTAGGAGATAGAGAGTTCGTTCTATCAGGAGAACCTGTAAGATGTGACTGTATGAAAGCAAAGATATATTGGAAAAAGGTTGATGATAGAAGAGCTGCAATAGAATATAAAAGGGAGTATAACAGAAAAATGATGCTACGAAAGAGATACTACTTAAATAGCAAAATGAACAAAAGATTAATGGAATATAATTTTGATAATTATATGACTAATAATGACAATAGAATGGCTTATGAAAAGTCAAAAAGATATGCAGAGAATTTTGTAAAAGGTGATAACAAAGGAAGTTTATTTATAACTGGAGGAGTTGGAACAGGTAAAACACATTTAGCAGCTAGTATTGCAAATTACTTAATAAAAAATGAAATACCAGTTATATTTGGAACACTAATAACTTTACTAAATGATATAAAGGATACTTACAAAAATGATGGTAATTGTGAGAGTGATGTTATTGAAAAATATTCAAAGATTCCATTGTTAATAATTGATGATTTGGGTAAAGAAAGACCTAGTGAATGGACATTAGAAAAATTATTTACGATAGTAAATAACAGATATGAAAACAATTTACCAATAATAATTACAACAAATTATAACAAGGAAAAGTTAAGAAAAAGACTTTTATGTAATAACAATGAAGAAATAGTTGACTCAATAATATCAAGACTTTATGAAATGTGTAGAGGAATAATCATCTTTGGAAAAGACAAAAGAAAAGAGTTAGTATAAGCCGCAAAACTAAATACTAACCCAAATGTTTATAAATATATTTTAATATAAAATTTAAGAAAAGTAAATAAAAAGGAGGAAAGTTATGGATATAACTTATAAAAAAGTTGGAGATTATTATTATCCTGAATTGGAATTATCAAAAAAATATAAGGATTTTAGATTAGATAAATATGGAAGGTTAAGACTTAATTATTTAAAGGAAAATAAGCATATACAATATGAAATTATGAAGTGTGAAGATACTTTAATAGATCATTTAAAAGAAGTACAAGAGTTAGCAAATAAAAGATACAATCAGCTTATGGAAGAGTTCAAAAAGAGAGAAAATATTACTGAAGAATTAAAACAAAAAGACCAAATGAAGTGGGTAGGACTAATGAATAATATAAGCAATTGTGTAGATGAAATTGTACTAAAAGAATGCGTTTATGATGATTAAACTTAAGGAATAATGCCTAAATTTTTGAAAAGGATTTGGGCATTTCCTTCCATATTTTAGTTATAAGTTATGTATCAGCAAGCAATGAATTTCTGTAGCTCGAAATTCAAAATGGGGAAATTCCCCAAGCCCCTTTTTATTTTTAGAAAGGAGAAAATTATGGCTACAACAAAAATATGGAAAGTTGAAAATAGATTAGATCATGTGATGGATTATACAACTAATGAGGAAAAAACAAAAAATGATTATTTAGAAAATGGAGTAGATGATTATGATAGCATAAGACAAGTAATGATGTATGCAACTAATGCAGATAAAACAGAAAAACAATTTTATACAACAGGTATAAATTGTGATGTGGATTCTGCAGTAGAAGAAATGAGAAATGCAAAAGATTTCTGGCACAAAACTGATGGCATATTAGCATTTCATGCAGAGCAATCGTTTAAGGAAAATGAAGTGACACCAGAAATTGTTCATGAAATTGGAGTAAGACTTGCAGAAGAAATGTGGGGAGATAGATTTCAAGTAGTAGTATCTACTCACTTAAATACTAAACATCTTCATAATCATTTTGTAATTAATTCAGTTTCATTTAAAGATGGACATAAGTATTATAGTAATTTTGAAAATACAGCATTATTAAGAAAAACATCTGATGAACTTTGTGAGGAATATGGCTTAAGTGTATTAGAAGAAAAGAAATGCAAATCTGGAATTAACTTTGAGAACTTTTATAAAAAGCATATACAAGAAAGTGATTATCATAAAGAAGTTAAAGAAGATTTAGATTATGCAATTAAAAATTCTTATACAACAAAAGATTTTCACAGAATATTAGAATCAATGGGATATAACTATTATTACAGAGCTGGAAAACTATCAGTAAGGAGAGAACCTTATAAAAGAAATATAAGAATTGAAAGAGCTTTTGGAGAAGAATATTCTGTTGATAATATTGCAAAGAGAATTCTTCAAAATGATTATGTTTGAAGACCAGATATAGTTCCTTATAGAATTACAAAAGCAAAGTTTTATTCATCTAAGAATAGCATAAATAAAAAATATAAGCCTAAAGGAATAATTGCATTATATTACTATTATAAGTTCTTATTAGGATTTCATAAAAAGAATAATATAGAGTACAAGCTAACACCAGAAATGCAAAAAGAAGTGAAGAAAATGGAATTCTATTCAGAACAGATTAGATTTATGTGTAAATATAAATTGGAAACAACAGATGCAGTAGATGAATTAAAAACTATGAAACTCAGAGAAAAGCAAATAATACTTAATAAAAGAAACAAATTATATTATCACAGAAATAAGTGCAATAATGAGGAAGATAAAGATTCTATTACAAAAGATATTATTCTTGTTACAGATATGCTTAAGAAGGTAAAGAAAGAAATAAAACTTTGTGATGTAATTTATAATAATGTTCCAGAAATGAAACAACAGATTAAAGAAGTAGAAGATAAGGAACTGGAAAAAGAACAAAAGAAAAAGATAAGGAAATATGAATTGTAAAATAGAAAAATCATATGTTTTTTAGCATATGATTTTTTATTATAAATTAAAATAAATGTTGACTTTTTAAATACTATTATGATATATTTTTAGCAAAGATGCTAATAAGCATAATTGCTAAAATATATGGGGGAATATTATGGCAAAGGGCGATTTAGGAAATTTAATAAGAAAAGAGCGAAAAAAGAAATATGAAAAAGCAAGTGATTTTGCAAAAGCTTTAGGAATTAGTTCTGCACATTTATCTGATATAGAGAAAGGCAATAGATTGCCTTCTAAAGATTTAACCGAAAAAATAATCAAGGAGCTAAAAAATAGAGATTTTAAAGAAGAAAGAATATATGATTTATTAGCACAAGAATCAAGCAGTGCTCAAAAAATACCAATAGATATAAGAGAATATATGATAAATAATAAAGAGCTATTAAAACTGATTAGAAAAGCAAAAGAAAAAGATATAAAATCTAATTTTTGGAAAGAAATAGAAAAAAATATTTGAAAAGGAGAAAGAAATGATTTTTGAAGAATTAAAAGAAAAATATAATGAAATACACAAAGATGACATAGAATTAAATTGCTTTTTACCAGTACACTTAACGAAGGAGAAAAAAGAAACAAATTTGCACAAGACAGATGGAAGTCTGAATGAACAATATTATAAATGGCAATTTTTAAATTGTTTTGTTGAGTCTGGCTTGTGTTCAAAAGACTATATAGGAACGGAAGTTAGTTTCCCTAAAGGAAATAAAGGTTCATCACTAATTAAAATTGATGCTGCTATTTTTGATGATAAATCATGGTTTGAGCATTATGAATTATTATATACTAAAAAGGATGATTCAAAATGGGATGAATTGAATTGGTTAAAGCAGCATTTATTATGTGCAATTGAATTTAAAAAAGAGGGAAGTAAGGATGTAAAGGGAGTTTTTAACGCTCAATTAAAAACATATATGAATGAATCATCAAGAGAAAATGTTTTTGGAATTTTATATGACGAAGAAAGATTATATTTATTTAAATCAGTGGGAAAAAAATATTATAGATTAAGTGATGAGTTTAATAAAGAAAACAAAGATAAATTAGAACCAACATTTGATATTCCAGATGCTTATGAAAATTTACTAGGATTTGATGATATGATTGAATATAGTAAAGAAAGCAAAATACTAACTTCATATGCAGACCGTAAATTGAGTGAACTTAATATTATATCAAAGACTGATTCAAAAAAATTAAATGATGCATTATACGCAATTTTACATACAATGGATAAATGTGGATTAGTTAATCAAAAGGGATATAATATTTTAATTCAGTTATTAGCATTAAAAATATACGATGAAAAGTACAATACGGAAAGTTTAATGTTTTATATTAATCCAGATGAAGCAAAATTTAAAGATTTAGCGGATGAAGATTTACAAGAATTTATTGATAGAATTGAACATTTAAGGGATAATGCCAAACATATATATAGTAAAATTTTAGATTCAGATTCTTTTGATGTAAAGATTCTAAATCATGTAAAAGTGATGATAGAAATAGTTAAACAATTTCAAAATTATAGCTTTTCAGATTCAAAAAGAAATAATCTATACCAACTAGTCTTCTATAGATTTGCATCACAATTTAGTAAAGCAGATAATGCACAATTTGTAACACCTTTACAAATTATTGATTTTATTGTGGATATAGTAAATCCTAAACATAATGAAACAATAATTGATCCTACAGTAGGTATAGCGGATTTTCTTTCTGTTTCATATGTTAAATCAGATGGTACATTAAAAGATGAAAATTTCTTTGGTGTCGATATAGATGATGATATGGTAAAATTGGCAACATTAAACATGTTACTTAATGGTGATGGACAAGCAACAATAGAAGTAAAAAGTGATGGCTTAGGTTCTATTAATAGTAAATTTGATGAAAGTGGAAAATTAGTTGAATTAGTACCTGCAGGAGAAAAAAGAAAATATAATTATAATGGGAACTGGGATGAAAGACCAGATGGAAACAACTTAAAAAAATTTGATGTGGTTTTAACAAATCCACCATTTGGAGAAGCAAGAGCTTGGAGTCCAAAAGGGGATGAATTGAAAATAGCAGAGTGTTATGAATTATGGAATAGATATGGACAAAACAAAATAGACTTGGGAATTATATTTTTAGAAAATGCTGTTAGGATCTTAAAAGAAAATGGCAGAATGGGAATTGTTTTATCTAATTCAATTGCTTCTATAGATACACATCAGGAGGCAAGAAAATGGTTATGTGAAAACATGAGAGTAGTTGCAATTATTGATCTTCCAAGTAATATTTTTGCAGAGGCAGGAGTTAGTCCTACATTAATCTTTGCCTATAAACCTAATAAGAAAAAATTAGATGAGTTAATAAAGAATAATTATCAAGTTTTTTCAAAAGAAATAAAAAAAGTTGGATACGAAGTTAAGACTAAGAATAAAGTTAAATGCTTTGAAACAAAATACAAAATAAATCCAAAAACATTTGAAAAAGAAATAAATTTAGATGGTTCTCCAATGTTAGATGAAGAATTTACAGAGACTGTTAAAGAATTTAAGGAATGGTGCAATAAGCAAGAAGATGATTTGAAAAAACTATTTTTGTAAAGGAGAGGAAAAGTGAAAAAATATATAGATGTACCACAGTATACAACATTAAATAATATACAAGAAAACTCATTTACTTTTTCTGCAACACAATATAAAACTTTTAATATAAAAAATAAAAACAAATTAAAAGTAAAGGATTTTTTATCTAGAGATTTGATTAGAAAAGATTTGGGTATAGAAATAGGTAGTGAATCGTATGTTGATCATTCTGACTATTATTTTATGAAAACAGCAGCATTACAAGAAGATTCAAATTTAATTGATATTAATAAAGAATCAATGCAACCTATTATACCAAAAAATTTTGTAAAAATGGAATTGAAAAAAGGAGATGTTTTAATTTCAAAAGATAGTAATGTTGGAGAAATAGCTATATTAGAAAAAGATTATCCTAATATAATGTTATGCGGAGGAATATATAGGTTACCAATAAAAGAGCATAAATATTATCTTCTAGCTTTTATGAAGAATGATATTTTTAGACAACAAATTGATTTTTTAGTTCCTAGAGGTTCTACAATTAGACATGGAAAAACAAAGTTTTTAGAATGTTTTATACCAATACCAAATTATAATAAAGAAGAAACTATAAAGTATGTAGAATTATTAATGCAAGCGATTATTGACAAAGAAATAATAATAAGAGAAAAGCATAAAAAGATTTTAGAAGAGATTGAAAAAGAATTAAAAAATAATCAATTGGATAATACATTTAAATATGAAAGTCCAAAAATTAATAATATTATTAAACATCAAAGATTAGATACTAGCCTGTATTCTAAAGAATTTGAATATAACAATTTTATAGTAAAAAACTATAAATATGGATACGTTTCATTGACGGATAGAGGATATAGAGGAATAAGAGGAACGTCTTTAGAAAATAATTTTATAAAATCTAGAATTGATAGCGATGAATATATTGAAGGATTTTATGAATTAATTATTCCAACAAATATAAGCGAGTTTGGATATGTCAAAAAAAGCTCATATATTGGAACTCCTGTAGAATTAAAAACTATAAAAAAAGGTGATATAATATTTGGCGGAGAAGGATTTGGAAAAGGAAGAACTTTTGTTGTATGTGAGGATGTAAAAAATATAGCTACAAATTATCATGGAATAAGAATTATAAATGCTAATAATGACATTATAGATAGTATATTTATTAGGTGCTTTTTGGCGTATTGGCGAGAAAAAGGCATGATAGATAGAATTGGTGTTGGGGGTTCTGGTGGACACTGTGCACCTTCATACTTCCATTTAATTGTTACTCCAAAATTTCCTGATAATGAGAAAAATAATATAGTAAAACTGTATTATAACAATATTAAATATAATTCAGATGATTTAAATTTAAGTAATTTTTTAGAAAATGATCATAAGTACAATTTAAATGCAGGAATTTACGAATTGGATAGAAGTATAAAGAAAATGAAAAAACAATTAAATAAAGTTATAGAAAAAATTGCAAATGATGAAGAAGTATTAATTGATTTTAAAGAATTGTAATATAAAGAAAGGAATAGCATTTATGGAAGAAGAAAAATTATTAACCAAAAAGGAAATTGTAGAAGAATTTGAAGAAAACTTAGTTTCAAATGATGAAATTGAAGGAAATGATGATTACTCATCATATAGTGAAGAATCAGAAAGAAAACTTGTTACTGACAAACAAGATCCTAATGTATCATCTTTATTTGACAAATATACTAGAAACAAATTGATTTTACAACCAGACTATCAAAGAAAATTTGTTATGAAACCTGCTGTTGCAAGTAGATTAATTGAATCTATGCTACTTGGAATTCCATTACCAGTTGTATATTTTGCTGAAGAAGAAGATGGATCTTTGAGTGTTATTGATGGTCAACAAAGATTAACTGCTATAATTTCGTTTATAAAAGGGAAATTTTTATATGATGATAAAGTATTCAAATTATCAAGTTTAAATGTTTTAACAGATTTAAATAAAAAGTCTTGGAATGATTTATCTGATTCTCAACGTGAAAAAATACTTGATACATCAATAAGAGCAATAGTAATAAAAAAAGAATCTTCAGATGATATTAAATTTGAAATTTTTGAAAGATTAAATACTGGCTCAACACCACTAAATGAAGATGAAATAAGAAATACAATATATCGTGGTAGCTATATGAATCTTTTAAAAGAATTAGAAGGAAACGATAAATTTAATAAAATGATAAATAAACCAAACTTTAAAAATAGAATGGTTTATAGAGGGATGATATTAAGATTCTTTGCATTTAAAGAAAAAACATATTTAAATTATAAGCCAAGTATGAAAACTTTTTGTAATAAGCATATAAAAGAGTTTAGAAACATGTCATCTGAAAAGATAGAAGAATACAGAGAATTATTTAAAGAAACAGTTGATAAAGTTTATACTATATTTGGAGAAAATGCATTTAGAAGGTTAACAAAAGTAGAAGGAAAAAATGATTATGAATGGTCTAAAACAAGAATAAACTTAGCTTTATATGATATTCAAATGTTTGAATTTACTAGATATGAAAAGGAAGCTTTAATTCGTCATCAAGATGAAATAAGAGATAGAATGTTTGATTTAATGGTAAATGATTTGGATTTTATTTCAAGTATAGAGAAAGAAACAAGCAATACGACTACAGTAAATTATAGATTTAGTAAATGGGCTAGTGTTTTAGCTGATATTATGAAACAAGAAGTAGATAATCCAAATCCTAGGTGTTTCCCTGATTCAATTAAAACGGAGCTTTTTAAAGAAGATCCAACATGTAAATTATGTGGTCAAAGAATTTTAAATTATGATGATGCACATGTTGATCATATAAAACCATATGCGAATGGTGGATTAACAATAAAAGAAAATGCTCAATTAGCACATAGATATTGTAATCAACACAAAAATAATAAAGAAGAATAATAAATAAGCATTAAGGAGTTTCCTTAATGCTTATTTATTATTTAAATACACCCCGTAAAAATTTGAAATCCATCTACAAAACCATTTCTATAATATTTCTCATTCCAGTAGCAAAGATAATTCATAAAGTTTTTATCAAGCTGATCTAATTGTTTCTGAACATATTTCTTATTTTGTTTTGGCACATTATTTAAAATCTTTTCAGCTAATTCATCAAAATAAATACAATACTTTTTATCTTGAGGAGTCATATTGCAAAATGCAGTCTCCTCTCTAAATTCTAACCATTCCTTAATAATATCATCATTAACTTCTCTAAAACTATTCATAAATAAACCTCCAAATTATATAAAATTAAAAAATGTCCCCAATTTGCAAATGTATATTTGAACATCTTGTGCGACATGACTTTCAAAATTTTGGGGACAGAAAGGGGACAAAAGCCCACAAAAATGCCCTAAAATCGCACAAGAGTTCAGTAAAAGAAAAATGCTATAAACACTTATATTTCAATAAAAACTAAACATTTCAATAAACTTCAAAAATGGCTAATTGAATTCTCATAACCCGAAGGTCGTAGGTTCAAGTCCTACCCCGCAACCAATAAGATTAAGGGTTCTAGTATTTAACTAGAACTCGATTTTTATGTTTTGACATAAATTTGACGTAAAAATTTAAAACAAGTTTTGTAAAATTCCACCTGCTTTTTTTAATTTTTGAGCAAAATTGTCACACTTTGGTCACAATGAGAGAGAGAGACTAGACTAAGTTAAACGGTTTTTAACAGAAAATGTATTTAAATAATTCACAGGAAGTGGTATAATTGTGGAAAACGAGGTGGGATTATATGGAAAGTATTCAAAAATACTATTATAATACTCAATCAGATAAACCAAGAAATAATGTTGAATATTTTATTAATGAGATACAATGTAATTCAGGTAATGCAATTGAATTAGGGTGTGGAGCAGGAAATGATACAGTTTATTTAATTAAAAATAACTGGAATGTATTAGCAATAGATAGAGAAGATGTAAAAGAAAGAATTGCTAAGAGATTAACCAAAGAAGAATTAGCAAAATTTAAATTTCAAAAGCAAAATTTTGAAACTCTTAAATAGGAAGAGAATAATTTAATTGTTGCAAATTATAGCCTTTCATTCTGCAATAAAAATAAATTTAGCAAATTATGGAATAAAATAAATGATAGTATTTTTACTAATCGGATATTTTGTTGGTAACTTCTTTGGCGAAAATGATAGTTGGAACGAGACTAAACCGCAAATGACCTTCTTGACAAAAGAGCAAGCAATGGAATTATTTGAAAATTTTGAAATAATAAGATTTAAAGAAATTGAAAAAGATGATTTAACAGGACTTGGAAAGATGAAACATTGGCATATATTTGATGTAATAGCCAAAAAAGTAGATATTATATAAATTATTTTTATAGGAGAAGATGGGATGTTAGATAAAGATGGAAATGTAAAAGAAAATTAACTATACAAAATATTTTTTACCGATATAATAATATAAAAAATAATTAATGGAGTTGTTGAAGATGAAAGATACTATAATTTATTTAATTAGACATGCTGAAACTGTTGATGAGAATGGAATTAGAAATACAAATGAAGATTCTCAAATGATTAATGAAAAAGAAATATTGTCTGTACACGGGGAAGAGCAATCTAGAAGATTAAGCGAAAATATTGAATTAAATAATATTGATGTTATTTGGTCAAGTATTTATACGAGAGCGAAAGCAACTGCAAAATATATTGCTAATGTCAATAATTTACCTATTAATTTAGATAGCAATCTAAGCGAAAGAAAACTAGGAAATTTAAAAGAATTAGGAGAATTTATGAAGGATAAAAACACAAGAGATCCTTCTCAAGAACAATTATTAGATAGAAAATTTAAAACTTCTGATGGAGAGAGTGCAGAAGATACAAAACAAAGAATGACTAAATTCTTCGATAGAATTCTGAAAGAATATGAAGGAAAGAAGATTGCAGTTGTAAGTCATCGGAGGTTCAATAAAATTTTTCTTGTTAAATTGGTGTGAAGTAAATGAAGATGTTAAATTAGTATATAATAATACAGTCTTAGATATAACGTCGCCTTGTTTATTAAAAATGACTTTTAGAAAAAATGAATTAGTAAATTTAGAACAAATAAAATAATGAAATAGGCAAATAGTAGAAACAAATTATAATTTATAGATTAGTTTGAATGTACTGAATCCCAATGCTGTAACAATGATATTAAAAAATGGAACTGCTATATCATTATCACAAAGCCTAATTAAGCATGCAGAAAGAGGACGTAACTCTAAAGATATACAAGATAATATATTTATAAATGACCATTTATGTTCTACATCATCAATGGCAACAGTTATTGTGCTGGGAAGAAATTTCAACGGCTATCAGGAATGGAAGAATAAAACGGAGTAAAATTAAAAGATTTAATAAATTAATTTAAATTCTATTATGGAAATAATTATATAAAAATAAACATTAAGATGGTGTCAATTATAAAAGAATAATTGAACAAATTGGCAAACTATGCTATACTAATATTGTAGTATTTCAATTCGACCATTCGCGTGATACTACCAGGGAAAATGATAGTTTAAAAACTTGAATAATAGAAAATGTTGAGAACCTTTTTCTATGAATGGCAAAATTTAACCATAGCAAAATTATGGTTGTTTTTGCTTTGTTCGTAGAAGGGAGGTTCTTTTTGTATATACAACCAAATAAAAAAATAAAGGAGAATGTAGAATGCAAGAAAACGAATTAAATTATTATGAAAAAATAGGAAACTGGGATTTTAGTCAAATAAAGTGCAAAACTGAAAATTTAACTAATTGGAATTATTGGGATAAAATTAAAGAAAATACGAATGAAAAATCTTTATGCTTAGATTTAGGAACAGGTGGAGGAGAAAAAGTATTAAAGAATTATCCAGAGGTAGGAATGTTAATTGCTACAGATTTTTCAGAAGAAATGATAAAAACAGCAAAAGAAAATGCTAAGAGATATCCAAATAAAAGAGTAAAGTTTACAAAAATGAACAATCTAGAAATGAATTTTCCAAAGGAGACTTTTGATTTAATATCAGCAAGACACACAATTATAAATGCAAAACAGATTTATAATTGTTTAGCAAAAGGTGGGACTGTTGTTATAAGAGGAGTAGACAAAAGAGATTGTTGGGAAATAAAAGAATTGTTTGGAAGAGGTCAAGCATATAATGATGAAATTACAATATCAGAAAAGGATTATCAAGATTTAGTTGAAGCGGGATTTAAAAATGTTGAGAAAGTAAAGATATTACAAAATGAATACTATGAAACAGAAGATGATTTAAAGGCACTATTATTAAAAACACCAATATTAGATGATTTTTCAGAAATAAAGGATGAAGAGGTTGAACACAGAAACATAGTTGAAAAAGATTTATTTAATGAATATGTAAGAAAATATAAAACAGAAAAAGGAATATTATTAAAAAGAGCTTTATATGGAATAACAGCTAAAAAGTAGAAAAAGACTACAACTTTTAAAATAGTTGCCAAAATGCTCCGTACCTATTGGTGTTTTAGTACGGCTACTTATTTTCTAAAAAATATTGCTGTGATAACAACTTTATTGCTAATTTATCGGAAAAAGAAGATAAATATATAGGCAGAAGCTAAAAAATAACAGTGCACAGGGACTTTAAATACATATGTAAAATAAATAATTGCTAATTACTATGCTTTATGGTAATATAATAATTGAAAAGGGGTGGAAAATTGAAAAAGGTGATAAAAGTTGGAATAATAATTATAATTATTATAGTATTAATAATATTATTAATAAATTTTTACGTAAAAAATTCTACCAAAAATCAAATAATAGAAAAGGACGATTACTCAACATTAAAAAATATTGATTGCATTATTATATTAGGTGCAGGGATTTGGGGAGACAAGCCAAGTCCAATGCTAGAAGATAGACTTAAAGAGGGAATTTTATTATACAACAATGAAGTCTCAGATAAAATTATAATGAGTGGAGACCACGGAAGAGAAGAATATGATGAAGTAAACACAATGAAAAAATATGCAATTGAAAATGGTATACTATCAGAAAATATTTTTATGGACCATGCAGGTTTTTCGTCATATGAAAGTATTTACAGAGCAAAAGAAATATTTAATGCAAAAAAAGTAGTAATAGTAACACAAAAATATCACTTATATAGAGCACTATATATAGCAAATCAATTAGGATTAGAAGCATATGGAGTAGGGGCAGATTCAAGGCAATATGTGGGTGAAATTTATAGAGAGGCTAGAGAAATCTTAGCAAGAAATAAAGACTTTATAAAATGTATATTTAAGCCAGAGCCAACCTATTTAGGGGACACAATTCCAGTAAGCGGAAATGGAGATATAACAAATGATAAATAATAAATAATAAAGTTAATCAACTGTTGTAATAATTTTAATATTTATAGGAGGTTTTTATTATGAAAAATGTGGATGTAGTTTTAGGAACATTTTATGGAGATGAGGGTAAAGGAAAAATAATTGATTATTTATCTACAAAAGCAGATTATACTGTAAGATGTACAGGTGGAAACAATGCAGGTCATACTATAAATGTAAACGGAAAAAAATATGCATTTCATTTAATTCCTTCAGGAATACTAAATAAAAACACAAAAGCAATAATAGGTAACGGTGTTGTTATAGACCCGAAAGTATTAATAGAAGAAATTAATAATTTAGAAGATGAAGGAATTAGTACAAGCAATTTATATATAAGTGATAAAGCACACATAATAATGCCATATCATATAAAAATGGATGAGTTGCAAGAGGAGCTTAGGAATAATAAAATAGGAACAACCAAAAGAGGTATTGGTCCAGCATATTGTGATAAATTTGAAAGATGTGGAATAAGAGTCATGGACTTTATATCAGACAGATTTGCCACAATTGCAAGAGAAAACATAGAAAGAAAAAATGAAATATTTAAGCTATATGGAAAAGAAACACTAAATGCAGATAAAATAATTGCAGAATATATTGAACTTTCAAAAAAATTAAAACCATATGTAACAGATACAGTTTATATGATACATAAGGCTATTGAACAGGATAAAAAAATAGTATGTGAAGGAGCACAAGCTACACTTTTAGACATAGACTTTGGAAGTTATCCATTTGTAACATCTTCTAATCCAAGTATAGGTGGAATTTGTACTGGAAGCGGAATTGGAGCAAAATATATTGGAAATGTTTATGGAGTTCTTAAAGGATATTCTTCTAGAGTAGGAGAAGGTCCATATATAACAGAACAGGCTAATGAAATAGGAGATTTAATAAGAGAATTAGGGCATGAATACGGAACAACGACAAAAAGACCACGTAGATGTGGTTGGCTAGATGCAGTTGCTCTAAAATATGCTGTTATACTTAACGGAATTACAGCACTTGCTATAAATCATGTTGACACAATCGGAAAAATGGATAAAATAAAACTTTGTGTAGCATACAAAAAAGGAAATAATATAGATATGAAATTTTCTTGCGATGAAGAATATTTGCAGGATATCGAACCTGTATATGAGGAGTTTGAAGGTAATTTTGGGGATATAAGTAATATAAAAAGAAGAGAAGATTTGCCAGAAAATGCAAAAAAATATTTAAATAGAATAGAAGAATTAGTAGGAGTGCCAATTAAATTTATAGGAACAGGAGCAGGAAGAGATAATATGATAATAGGAGAGTAGATAAAATGAATCTAGAAACATTAGAGGCAATTTCGCCAATTGATGGGAGATATAGGTACGAAACAAAAGAAATAAGTGAATATTTTAGTGAATATTCACTTATAAAATATAGAGTTTTAGTTGAAATCAAATGGTTAGAGAAAATATTGTTAAGTGGGAAATCATAATGCATATGGTGGCATACCCAGATATCGATTGAGTAAAATTTACAAAAGAATTTATTTTAAAATTAGAGAAAAACGAAAAAGATAAAAAGACATTACTTAATCTAACACCAGAAAATTATATAGGTATAGCAAACAAATTAATATTAGAGACATATGAAGATATAGAAGAAACTGTATGACTGATATTGAAAATATTAACAGCACAAAATCTGAAATTGCTTATAAAATAATATAGGAGGGAATTTTATGGAAAAAGCAGATATTTCCGTGATTGTGGGAGAACATTTATTAAACTATAGAGTATCAGCAATAATAAAAAAAGAGAATAAAGTATTAGTACATCATTCTATTGGATTAGAACATTTTACTTTACCAGGAGGTAGAGTGAAAGAGGGAGAAAGTAGTATAGAGGCATTACAACGAGAAATAAAAGAAGAAATGGATTTTGAAACAGAATATGTAAGACCAGTATCTTTAATAGAAAACTTCTTCATAATGAAAGGAAAGGAATACCATGAACTATTAATGACGCATGAATTAAAATTCAAAAATGAAGAAATATATGCCAAAGAAAAATATGAACCAGTAGAACCAGAAAAACAGGGAAAACTAGAATTCTTATGGATAGATATAAAAGATATAGATAATATAAATTTTGTTCCAGAAGCCATGAAAAATGTAATAAAGGAAAACGACCATTTTGTACATATAATTAATGATGAAGTGCACCCAAAATGTTAGAAAAAACTAACATTTTGAGGTGTATTTTTTCGCGATAATTCGAAAACGAGTTTTAATAATTCACAGCAAGTGATATAATTGTGGAAAATTATAGAAAAGATGGAGGTTTAATAATGGGAGAACTATGGGATATTTATGATAAAAACAAAAAGAAAACAGGCAGGACAGCAGAAAGAGGAGTATATCAACTTAAAGAAGGGGAGTATCATATTGTAGTAACTGGAATTATAATAAATTCTAAAAATGAAATATTAATTAGCAAAAGAGCAGAAAACAAGAAATTTGGTGGAATGTGGGAATGTAATGGTGGCTCAATACTGACAGGTGAGACAAGCTTGGAAGGAATAATAAGAGAATTAAAAGAAGAACTAGGAATCGAGTTTTCAAAAAAAGAAGCAATATTTTTAAAAGAAGTTAGGAGGGACAAAATACCACCGAATTTTAAAGATTTATGGTTGTTTAAAAGAGATGTAAAAGATGAAGAAATAACATTTCCAGATGGAGAAACAACAGATTTTATGTGGGTGACCATAGATAAATTTATAGAGATGTATAACAACGAAGAAATTGTTCCCACTGTGGACTTTGGAAGAGAAGAATATGAGGAAGCACTAAAATTGCCATAATACTATTTAAATAATTCATATTACATGTTATAATTAAAAATATATTACATAAAATAGTGAATATGAAAAGGAAAAATAAAAAGGAAGGTCTATAAAGTGGCACAAATACATGATAATATAAATGAAGAAAAATACAAAGATAAAATAAAAACAGAAAGATGCTTTTTATATCAGTTTTTAAAAATAATATATTCAACATTATTAAAAATATTATTTAGACTACAAATAATAGGAAAGGAAAATATCCCCAAAAAAGGAGCACTAATATTTGCAGGAAATCATAGATATGCGATAGATCCAACTGTAGTAATGATGTCAACTGATAGAATAGTTCATTATATGGCAAAAGAAGAATTGTTTAAAGGACTTCATGGTAAAATATTTAATAAAATTGGACTTATTAAAGTTTATAGAGGAAAGCCAAATTATAAAGCTATAGAAGAAGCGGAAAAAATATTAAATAATGGTGGAACAATTGGGATTTTTCCAGAGGGAACAAGAAATAAAACACAAAATAATTTACTAGAATTTAGAAAAGGAGCTGTAAGAATAGCTAAAAGTACAAATATTCCAATTTTGCCATTTGCAATAAAAGGAGAATATAAATTATTTAGAAAAAGTATAACTCTTGAATTTGGAAATCCAATTGATGTAAGTAAAATGGAAATAGAAGAAGGTAATGAATATTTAAGAAATGAAGTATTAAAATTATATAGAAAGTAGGAAAAAATGAAGTATATATTTATAGTTAATGAAACAGCAGGAAGAGGAAAATATAAAAAAATATTACCTAATATAGAGATAGAATGTAAAAAAAGGCAAATCAATTATGAAATAAGATATATAACAAAAGACTTAAGTAGCGAAGACATTGCTAGAGAGTATAAAAACGAAGAAAATATAATTTATGTAGTAGGTGGAGATGGAACAATAACAAAAACATTACCAGGAATTGTCGGAACAAAAAATAAACTAGGAATTATACCATCAGGTTCTGGAAATGACACATATAGAACAGTAAAGATATTGCCAAAAGGCGAAAACTTAATAGATTTAGGTAAAATTAACGACACTTATTTTATAAATGTTGCATGCACGGGAATCGATGCAGAAGTTGCAAATAATGTAGATAAGCTAAGAAAAACTATTATTCCAACCAATCAATTATATAATGCAAGCATTATTTATACATTTATAAAATTTAAATTTAAAAAAGTGCATTTTAAGACCGCAATAAAGACAATTGATGAACAATATAGTGTTTTAAGTATTTGCAATGGAGCATATTATGGTGGAGGTTTTAATATTGCACCAAAGTCTCAACTTTCTGATGGATTGTTAGACATTTATTATATTGAAAAAATGAATAGACTTAGAATGATACCGCTATTATTAAAACTAAAAAAAGGAAAGCACGAAGGAAAACACAAAGTTCATAAATTTAGAACAAATCATATAGAGCTTCTATTTGAAGAGCAGGTTACATTTAATATTGATGGCGATATGCTAACATCAGATAGATTTAATATTGATGTCTTACCAAAAGCTATCACAGTATATAATGATAATGATTTTGTAGAAAGTATTATGAAAAGAAAATAGAAAAATATAATTTTAGCTGTAAAAATAATTTACAGCTAATTTTTATTTGCATAAAAAGGATAATTCATATCTCAAGCTTAAAATTCCTTCCAACCATTTATATTAGCTCTTTTAATAGCTCCCATCACATTAGCTCTAACAGTAGGAATATCTTTCACCAATTTAGCAATTAATTCTTTTATAGATTCTCTTTTAGAAATACCATCCATAGGGCAAACTTTTGGCATAACTTCTATACTTTGTCTTTTTACGAATTTGCGTACTTCTTTTTCAGGAATATAAATCATAGGCCTAATTAAAGTTATTTTCGACCTGTCCATATAACTTGTAGGAGCAAAAGTAGACAAATTCCCAGCATATAATAAATTTAAGAAAAAGGTTTCTAAAACATCATCTTCATTATGACCTAACGCAATTTTATTACAATTATTAGCAATAGCAACTGAATTTAAAATACCTCTACGTAAATTTGCACATAAAGAACAAGGATTTTTTTCTTTTCTAATATCAAAAACAATTTCTTTTATATGACTTTTTTCCTCTACATACTGAACACCTATTTTATTACATGTATCTCTTAAAAAATCTGAATTAAAAAACTCAAATCCAGGATTAACACTTATTGCAATTACTTCAAATTTTTTAGGATAAAACCTTTGCAATGCTTTTAAACCCATAAGTAAAGTAATAGAATCTTTACCACCGGAAAGTCCGACAGCAATTTTATCTCCATCTTCAATCATATTATAATTTTCAATAGCTTTTCTCATATAACTTAACATTCTTTGCATAATATCACCTAAAATATTATAGCACAGTGAAAGAGAAAATGTAAACTGAAATACTTGTCAAATTCAAATAAAAGGTGTAAAATAATTACATATGTGTTTGTAGCTCAGTTGGATAGAGCGCTCCCCTCCTAAGGGAGAGGTCGGGGGTTCGATTCCCTTCAAGCACACCAATTAGGGACAGTCCCTAATTGTCCCATTTGCACATTTTGGGACACCCTTTAGCAAGTTTTAGTAATAAAACTTGTTTTTTTTAATATATTTCATTAGGTGATTTTGTATGGAAAAGGGTTATTTAAATTATGTAATAAAAAAAGGAGATACATTATATTCAATAGCCAAAATGTTTGGAATAGATATTAGTCATATATTATTTGCAAATCCAAATATAAATTCAAATAATTTACAAATTGGTTCAAATATAATAGTGCCTTTTGGGGATGTTGTACCTACAAATATGGCTTATACATATGAGTTGATGCAAATGAATATTACGACATTAAAAAAAGTATATCCATTTTTAGTTGTTGGAAATATAGGGAAGAGTGTACTTGGAAAAAGTATTCCATATCTAAAGATAGGAAATGGATATAAAGAGGTAATGTATTCGGCTTCAATTCATGCTAATGAATGGATTACAGCAGTTTTATTGATGAAATTCATAGAAAACTTTTGTAGAGCTTTTGTACAAAATTCTAATATATATGAACATAATGCAAGAGATGTATTTAGTCAGGTTTCAATATATATAGTACCAATGGTAAATCCAGATGGAGTGGATTTAGTAACTGGAGCAATAAACAAAAATTCTCAAGAATATAGGAATTTTAAAAAGATATCTAATAATTTTCCTGAAATTTCATTTCCAGATGGATGGAAAGCAAATGCAAATGGTGTGGATTTAAAAAACTACCAACCATTCTCTCAAAGTCTTGTAACTATTTAATTACACGGCTTTGAGAGTTTTTTCTTTTTCATTTATTAATTCATCGATTTTTATAAATTCATCTAGATTTTCATTAATAGAATTTAGTTTTGAAAAGTTAAAATATATGTATACATTTTTATCTTTATCAATTTCAATTTTATTGATTAATCTATATAAATAAATTTTATCTATCTTCTCTAATTTCAAAAATTCTTCTATTAATTTATCTAATTCTTTTTCTTCTTTTGTTTTATTTTTAGTATTAATTTTTTCTTCTGTTCCAATTAGTTTTTGTTCTAATTCTTTCTTTTGCTCATTTAATTTTGTTCTTTCTAAATTAAATTTTTGTGATACTCTAACATAATCTTCTTCTTGTAAAACTCCTCTTAACTTATCCATATACATCTTGTCTAAATTATTATTTATATCCAATATAGCTCTATCAATTTGCTCTATTTTTTTCTTATATCCTTCTCGAATATCAAGAGTTTTATTTTGATATTTTTCATAAATTGAATAAAAAATTTCTTTATCCGCATATATTTGACATATCTTTTTTACAATATAAATAATATGCTTTTCAAACTTTTCGTAATTCATGTTTAGTGGATAGCACCCACGTTCTTTGGCATCACTACAAGTTATATATGGATGTGATTTTGCGTTTCTTTTAGAGTTCTTTTTAAGCACTATTTGCAGTTTTCTTTTGCAATGATAACAGTAAAGTAACCCTCTTAATAAATAGTCATATTTAAGTTTTGTATTTGTTCCTCTTTTTTCAATGATACATTGTACTTTTTCAAATGTGTCTTTATCAATAATGGCTTCGTGTGTATTATCAACTCTTATTTGACTTTCCTTTTCAACTGTTCTTATTTTCTTAACTTTGTATGATATAACTGACTTTTTATTTTGTATTGTATTTCCGATATACACCTCATTTTTCAGCATATTGCATAGTGTTACTTCGTTCCAGTCATACCCAGATTGGTTTTCATCTTGTACAATTCCTGTTTTTCTATAACCAGTTGGAGATAAGTATTTATTTGAGTTTAAGAATTTTACTATTTCTACACTTCCATGACCATTTGCATACATATCAAAAATCTTTTCTACAACATCTTTTACTTGCTCATCTACAATTAATTTATTTTTAGTTGTAGGATGCCTTTTATAACCATAAGCTGGAATACTGCACATATATTCTCCTTGCTTCTGTTTTTCCTTCAAAACACTTCTAATCTTCTTTGAAATATCTTTTGCATACATGTCATTCATTATTGCTTTAAAAGGCGTTATATCATTGTTCGTGCTATCTATATATGTATCTATGCCATCTGTTATAGCAACATATCTTACATTGTTTTTTGGAAAATAGTCTTCAATATAAAAACCTGTTTTAATATAATCTCTTCCAAGTCTTGATAGATCTTTTGTTATAACCATATTAATATTTTGATTTTCTATATCTTGCAATAACTCATTAAATGAAGGTCTGTCAAAAGTTGTACCACTTATTCCATCATCAACATACTCTTTAACTAAACATAGATTGTTCTCCTTTACATATCTTTGCAAGATTTTTCTTTGATTACCGATACTTTCGCTTTCTTGCTTGTCGCCATCTTCTCTAGATAGTCTGATATACATTCCGTACTTTGAAGTTTTGACTATTTAAATTTAGCATTTAACCTCCTATCCGTAATCATCTACTACAATAATTGTAACGTGCTCAAAATAATTTTGCAATATTTTAAAATAATTACTTTGCTTTAATTTTTAAACTTTTAATATAATCTTTAAATATTAATCCTATTGTTTCCTTCACATCCTGTTTTTCTTCTGTAAAAATACAATATGTATTAAACTCTAATTTATTATCTTTCGTGTTATTTTTATCTTCATTCATACTTATTCAAATCCTTTCTACTTAATACAGAATATTAAAGAAAATGGCTTGTTATGACACTTGTTTTCAAGTGTATTTGTCAATGTGCAATTTGGTTACCTATACACATAGGCGAGAAATATATAAATTGTCCCGATATTTTTAAGATTTTTTATGCTCCTAACATAAATAGCGATTGAGAATTAAAAACGTTATGGGTAAATTTAAATTTTTCTTTCTAACATAAACAGCAATTGAAATCTAAAAATCTTACGGGCAATTTTAATTTTTTTCTTCTAATATTAACAGCGACTAAAAATCAAAAAGGTTATGGGCAATTTAAAATTTCTCCTCTTAACCTTAACAGCGATTGAAAATTAAAATTATGACGGGTAAAATGGAAATTTCTTGACAAATACAAAAAAAGAAGTAAGAACTTTAGTATCTCAACTAATTTTCTCACTTCTTCACTTAATAATATTGTTAACAAATTATCTTATTACTTATGATATTCTTCATAAATTTTTTCTAATATTGAAAAATCTTCATCATGAATACGAAACATTGCAATTCTTATAGAAATAACTGAACTTCTTACAGCATTTGGTGTACAATGTTTTTCTCTTGCAATTGCAGATAATGTTTCTTTTTTAAATTCAGTTGGTTGTAATCCATAGTATCTAATAAATCTTTCTTTTTGTAAATCAGTTTTTTTGGGTAATTTAAGAACTACATTATAGATTTGTTCTTTATATCTATCAGAAATATTGTATTTTTTCATATAATCTAAAAGCCAACCTACTAAATCTCTTCTATCTGTAAATTTACTTATGTTATACCACCTCCGATCTAAATAATTTAATAATCGATTATCAATCATGGTATAACGTATATTTAGCTATTTGTCAGCGCCCTTTTTTCTTTTTCTATAAGTATTATCTTTTGCATTATCTATTGTATTTGTTAAAGCACTTATAATTATTCGGTTTATTACTCTAAAATCAGATATTTTATTAATTGCCTCATAATCTAAATTATTCTTTATTTCTTTGGCAGTAATTTTTGGTTGTAAATTTTCTTCTCTATATACACTTAACAATTTGTTTATCCTTTTTTCTATAAATGCAAGTTTTTCCCCATTATTTGGATTTTCAAAAAAAGACTTTAATGTAAATCTTGATACTAATGGTGGTGGTAAAATTTCTTTATAATTATCTTTAGATAGATTGGTTGTAAAAATAATTATATATCCATTTAAATCATATTCATTACCAGTTAAATCTGTAAATTTACCATCCTCTAATAATTCATAGAAAAAATTAAATATATCTGTATCTGCTTTTTCAAATTCATCAATTAATATTACTTTTGAATCACTATTTCGTATTTTATTTGATAGTTCTCCACCTCTTTCACTACCAATAAATCCAATTGGAGAACCTATTAAACTATTAAGTGCTCCTTGAGTTTTATAATTTCCTAAATTTATTTTTATCATTTTTGATTCTTTATACATTGTTTTGTGTAGTATTCTTGCTAATTCAGTTTTTCCAACTCCTGGATTTCCACATATAAGTAATGAAAATATTTTCATTTCTCCCAATTTATATAATATCGGAAAATCTTTTAACTTATTCAGAAAATCCTTTTTAAATGCATTATGTCCTATTAAATCATTAGTTAATGATTTCTCTATTTTTTTCAATCCATCATTATCTATGTTAATAAATTCATAATTAACTAAATCTCTCTCTTCATAAATTGTTTGTATAGGTTTAAATTCATCAAAAGACGTTGCAAAATCCTGACTAAATCTATTTTTGCTATTTTCGTTTAATATAACATGTACATTTTCTTTTAAATAAATTTTATGCATAATATTTTCAATAAGCATATTATTACTTTCTGTATTTGCTTTATATAAATTACTTATATCTACATAATAATTATTTGATTCTTCAATTTGTATTGGATTATTTGTATCTGCATACGTAATTGCTGTTATAACTTCATCATTAGCAGCTTTTTTAGCTTTAAATTCATTAAATCTTTCAAATGTAAATGTATAAACAATTTTACTTTTCATTATTTTTTTAATCTCCATTCTCAAATGATAAATCTTGTATTATTGCTATTAAATCAATATATGGTGCTTTTCCTAATTTGATTGATTCTTGCCTATTTTCTTTTGTTTCTCTTGAAGATTTCATTTCATCTATTTCTATATTTTGTTTATTACCTAATTCTTGCAATTTCGAATATGTAGTTTTATTTTCAGGATCATAATATTCTGTTCTATATATTCCTATAATATTAACTAACCCTATCTCTAAATCATATATAGAATATTCGTTTTCAAATTCTTTTTCAGCTTTCATTGGAATATCAATATAAAATTTTTCTTTTCCTTTTGTACACATTAAATAATATTTGTAATCTTTTAATATCATATTAGTTAATGAATTTACATTTATTTTAAAAGCTTGTCCATCTGAATATGTATCGACTGTATTACCGTTAAATGCACCACTTATAATAGAGTTTGCTTGTAATATTTCTTCATTATTCCAAATTTTTAATTTTACATTATCTATTTTTACTAAATCTCCATTCTGCAAATCTTTCAGATTTTCTACTTTTTTACATTTCTTTAGGATTTCTCTTAAATATGTAGAATTTGTATTTTTTATTTCTTGAATTTCTTTATATTCGTGATTTGTTAATTCAGAATACTCTCCACCTAAATCTCCTTTTATTGGTAATTTCTTTGTATTAAATGAACTCTCAATTCCGTAACTTTGCTTATAACCTTTCTGCTTTTTTATTGATTCTTCAGCATTTATTTTTATTTTATTATTAATTAACATTGCAATTTCAAACACTTTCGGGTAATTAATATAATAAGTATTAAATAATTCTTTAGAATCATCTGTGGGTTTTATTTCTACTTCTTTTAAATCAAGATACAAAATTATTAGTGCAAATATAATGATACCTACCCATTTAATTGCAACTAAATCATTTAAAACTTTATCTAAAAACATGTACATTATAATTACAACTAATATTTGAATTATTATTTTTATTATCAATTTTATTTTTTCCATCTTATTTCTCCTAAAACAAAAAGTGAAATATAATAATAGGTTATTCTACTCTTATATTTCACTTATCTCTCGTATTTATAAATTATTAAATCCAGCATATTCTTTGAATGCCAATAAATATAATGCCTTTAATAAGTCAGGATTTTTCTCTCTTAGTTCATCTGCCACTGTATCTGAACCGACTTGTAACTCTCTATTTTCTTCTATAATTTCATCTATTAACTTTGGTAATTCCATACAAATTTTATAAAAAGCTTCTTTATCTCCAGTAACTATTTCATAGAACTTGTCCATTGAAACACGTCTAACTCTTTCGTTTTCCATTCTTTCTCCATCTAGCGAAACTTTCCAAACTATATTTTGACTATTTTTTGCTATAACTTCTACAAGATAACATTCAGCTTTATTGTCACTTGCAATTTTATTTAGCATTCTCATATATGTTTTTTGTGATGAAGAAGAATTCATTGTATTATGCTTATTTTTCATTTCTACATATATTTTAGTTCCATCTTCTTTTGTATAAATAACATCAAATCCTTCTCTAGGAACTTCACAATTATTTATATACTTAAACATGTTTTGATGAAAATATCCAATAGCATTAGAATTTGTTTTATCTCTTTGCCTTACTAATTCATCTTTTATTACTTCTTCAAAGTCTTTTCTATAAACTTTACTATCAAATACCATTTTTATAGGATCTACTATATTTGAATTAAATTTACTTAAATCAATCCCATCTAAAGTTTTTTCATAAGTAGAAATTGTATTTTTTATATGCTGTTTTAAATTTTCTCTTGTTATAAAATTAAGATTCCACATTTACATCAACTCCTTTATTTAATGCGTTCATAATTGATATTCCTACTTCTTTTGCAAGTTCTACAGGTACAGCATTTCCTATTTGCTTATATATATCATTCATTTTTCCTGAAAAGCTCCATTCATCTGGGAAAGATTGGATTCTTGCGTATTCTCTAGTAGTAAAAGGTCTGCTTTCATCAGGATGACATCTATCAGTTTGTTTCATCATAGGAGAACATGTTAAAGTTAATGATGGCTCGTCCCATGAAATTCTTCTAGCTATTCCTGTTCTTCCACCACCCATAAAATAGCATGATTTCATATAATCTCTTGCAACATCATCTGGTAAATCTCTCCAATATCCTCCAGGTGGTACTAAATCAAATACTTTTTTCTTTTTCTCAGGATACTTTGCACCAACTGATTCTGGTACATTTTGGAGTACATCTCTTAAAACTGGTTTATAATCATGAGGCTCTGGATATTCAAATTTAACATTTTCTTTTAAATCATTTCTTGTTCCTATTATAACAACCCTTTGTCTTTTTTCAGCTACACCATAATCCCATGCATTCAAAACTTTCCATTCAACGGTATATCCTAAATCTTCAAAAACATCTACCATTGTTTTAATTGTTCTTCCACCATCATGTGTTGTTAACCCTTTAACATTTTCAGCTAAAAACATTTTAGGCTGTAATTGTCTTAAAAATTCTGCATAGTAGAAAAACATTGTTCCTCTAACATCTTCTAAACCTAGTTTTTTTCCTGCATAACTAAATGATTGACAAGGATATCCTCCAGATAATAAGTCTAATTCTCCTTTTTTTAAGTTAAATTCCTTTAATAAATCTTTTTGAGAGAACTTTACAATATCTTCTTCAATTACATTCCAATTTGGTCTATTCAATCTTAATGTATCACATGCGGTTTTATCTATTTCTACTAATCCTATTTCTTCAAATCCTGCTTTTTCTAATCCTAATGCTAAGCCTCCTGCTCCAGCAAATAGTTCTATACACTTTCTTTTCATCAACTATCTCTCCTTTAGTATAATTTTGTTGTTCCTACTTTGTCTATATACTCTAATAATTTTTGGTATTTTTCTCCATACGCAAATGACTGTGGTGCAGTAAAATTGAATTTTTGCTTTAAAATATCTAATTTTATTGGTTTATTTATTTCATAAACACTTTCTATTGGATAAGCATATTTTTCTGTGGTAGCATTATTAAATTCTTTGTTGCCATATCCATCTATACTAATCTTGTTTGGACTAGCTACTGGTTGTCTTACTTTTAGAATATATTTAAGTTTCTTTATAGGTGTTGGAACATATACTATTATATAATCAAACTCATTTTTAGGCTTTTTAGTTCTAAATTCATGGTTTTTTATTTTGCTTAGAATTCTATTCATATGTATTTCTTTTATACTCATGAATACCGCACTTGTCATATTAGCTATCCTCTTTCTTATCAAAATCATATATACTATATCATAAATTTCAATTTTTTTCCACAAACTAACAGTATTTTTTACAAATAATATCTGAGATTTATTCTAACAAACATTTGTTTATTTTGCAATACTTTTTTCCTATTTTTTTTATTTTTTAAAAAAGAAATTAGAAAATGTCTTCTCTAATTTCAAAGCTCTTTTATATATGATTAATATATTTATTAAACTCTTTAAAACTTATTCCAACTGGTATTTCAAAAAATTCTTTTGTCGGGCTATCTTTTCCGCCTCTTAATTTTATATAATATTCTACAATTTCTTTTATTGCTATATCTTCTGAATTATATTCATAAATTCCTTTTTTCTCAAAGTTAGGATGTTCCATATGATATACTTTTCCATTTTCATAATATAATACAAAACAATGCATATGTTCCTCTTCCTCAAGATCTCCGTAATCATCTGGTTCAAATATTCTACAGCAAAACATTTTATTCTTAAAATTAATTTTATTTAATAAGTAATGCATTAAATTAACTTGTTCTATACACGTACCTATTTTATATTTTAATATTTCATCAATTGACATTGTTCTATATATTCTACGAAAATCTTTCATTGTATTTAAATGTTGTTCACCATTTATATCAATCCATCCATATTCTATATTATCATCTAAAAATTGATACACATCTTCAGGACTTTTTATTTCACTTAATTCCATTTCTTCACCTACTGACTTTATTTACTATGATTATATTTATACAACTCTATTTACACTTTTCAATAAATTTTTTAAATAAATTATCAGTAAATATATCTTCAAGCATTAATTCTGGATGCCATTTTATTCCTATTACAAATTTCTTGTTATCTAATTCAAAACTTTCTACTAATCCGTCATAAGATATTGATGATATTCTAGCATAATTTTCAACTTTTTCTTTGGGAGCAATCATACTATGAATACTATTTACATTATATTCATCTTCATTTATTAAATTATATAATTTTGTTCCCTTTATTACAGATATTTTATGTCTATAATCTTTATCATATATATCATGACTTTTTGTCTTATCTTCAATTACATCTGTCCCCAATGCTCTTAATATATTATTAAATCCTGCACAAATTCCTATAAGTGGTTTATCTAATTCAATTATTCTTTTAGCCATTTCTATTTCATAATTCGAACTATATAATCCACCTTGTAAAATAAATCCATCACATAAATCTATTTGTCTATACAATTCTTCCTTTTCCTCATCACTTAAAATTGTATCATCTTTAATATCATTATCATTAAATTTTAAAGTCATTTCTGTTGGCAATAGCATTATTGCTGTACCACCATTTTTTACAATTAAGTATCTTATTTCATCAACTTCATCAATTCTATGCCAAATATCCTCGCCGTATTGTGGTTGGACTTTACCTATTATTCCTATGATTGGTTTTTTCATTTTTATCTCACCTACATCTTTCTCGAAATGATTATATCACTTTTTATGTTTTTATTCCACATATCTGTAAATTTTTCAAATAAAAACATATTAGCGTAGTGCAATATATTTTTATTAAAATTATTTACGAATTTGGAGAGCATTTTTTAATGCCCAAAATTCGCCAGCTTGGTGTTTTGACACCATCTTTGCTGTTTAGGGAAAAGTCCCTAAAACCCTTTTTAGCCCGCTGGGAGAATTTTTTCTTGTAATTTTCTTAATAAAAAAGATAGTTTTTGTTTCTTGTTTTTTTAATTTTTCCTCTTAATTCGCATACAAACTCTCTAAAAATTCTTTAGTATATTCTCTTTGATTTTCATAATTTGATAAAAAATTTTTATGACTTTTATTATTAATTTTATTATTACATCTTATATTATTATCTTCTATATTTTGGTGGATAGCCTGTCCATTTTTTAATTGATACTGGTATACATTATTTAATGGATAAGGCACATCATTTATATGAATTTTTCTTTGAATAATTTGTTTATTTTCATTTCTAACTACTTCTACAATTATAAAATTTCTATCTCTTAAATTTGAAATCCAGCTTGATATTGTTTTAGGATTTACATCCAATTTTTCTGCTAAATATTTATTTGTTGCGAAACAATATCCTTCTTTACAAGCAAGCGAAGTTATAATTGCATATAGCAATTTTTCATTTGCTTTTAGTTCTTTATTATATAAAACTGTTGCTGGGATTATTGAATAATATCCAACATTATCTTCTTTTTCTTTCATATACCACTCCAATTCTAGCAGTAAATAAACACAAAAAAACAGAGATTCTTTTCGAAATACGAATTGACAAATTCTATAAAATAAATTTTAAGAATTTGTAACAATTCGCATACTTTTCTCGTATGGAGCTTTCCTTCGTTAACACTCGAAAATTCCAACGATAAAAGAAACTCTGTAATATAGATGATTACTGCATTTTATTAAATTTTCTTTGTGGTTGGTATATTTTTAATACCACAGGGGTAGATTTAAATTTACAGTTTCCTGCCGGTTGGGAAGAAGCTCGTAGAATTAAATTTGCACAAGGCTTTACTTCGCCTGCTCCTAGAGATTTCGTCGGTTATGGTCCACTTACTGAACCTGAAAGTTTAGCTTTATATAATTTTACTTTGGAACACGATTTTAATTTGATACTTGCATACCATACACAAGGCAAAGAAATTTATTGGCAATTTCAAGATTATGCACCACAAGAAGCTTATTATATTGGTCAAGAATTAGCTAAAGTTAGTGGTTATACTTTAGCTAATGTTCCCTATGAATCAAGTTTTGCTGGTTACAAAGATTGGTTTGTACAACAGTATAGAAGGCTTGGTTATACTATTGAAGCAGGAATTGGAGAAAGTCCGTTACCACTTTCTCAATTTAATCAAATTTATAATGATAATCTCGGTATAATAATATTAGGAGCAGTTTTATAACTGCTCCTAATATTATTATAATTCTTTATATAATTTATTAGTCAATTCAATTAATTCTCCTAAATTATTCCTATATTTATCCTGAATTTTTTTCATTGTTTTGTATGCCATATTAAAATCATCTTTAGATATATCTCTATTATTAAGTGCTTCTTTCAATTCATCTTCATCAAGAACAACTTCTTTTCCATTTGATTTTATGACTAAATCCAGATATAAATCATAAATATATGGAACTCCATTTTCTACTCCGTTTGTTTTTATCATATCAAAGTACCATTCGATTAAATTATTATTATCATCAAACATTGCTGTAATAGCATACTTTTCATTGTCAGGATATATTTCTAACCATTCATAATTTTCATCTAAAATGCAATCTTCTAATTCATCATCTTTTACAATCCATGGCTTCTTGACATTTTTCATCTTTACTAAGCAAATATATCCATTAAAATATTTTTCCTCAACTCTTTTTATGTAATACTCATTTATTCCCTCTTTTACAGCATTAGCAAATCGTTTTTTCATTACAATATTTCCCCAATATAAATTATATAATTTTATCTTTTAATTTTATTTGTAGTTGTTTTGTCAAATTCTTTATCTCTTATAATCGTTTGTGAAATTTTTTTGTAAATAGGAAGAGGAGAGCAAACAGCTGAAATATCTTTCTTCAAAGTAGCATCTACATTTTCAATTTGTAATTCTTTAATTTTATCTTCACTTAAAAATACTTCTGCTAATAAACCTGTTTCAGCACCTTTCTCATTCTTTATACCTCTAACTACTACCTCTAAGACATATGGAATTCTCATAATATAATTTTCAATTTCTTCTGGAAATACATTTTTACCATTTTCTAAAACAATAAGATTTTTCTTTCTTCCAGTGATTAATAATTGACCTTTTTCATTCATTCTGCCATAATCCCCAGTTTTAAACCAACCATTTTGTAAAACTTCTTTAGTAAGTTTCTCATTTTTGTAATAACCAAGCATTACAGTATCGCCTTTTACACAGATTTCTCCATCTCCTTCAGGAGTAACATTCTCAAACTTAAGTTCTACACAAGGAAGAGGGATACCAACAGTTGAGCAATCATTGAAGTAATCTCTGTTTGCAGAAACAAGAGGTGAACACTCTGTAATACCATACCCATTGATTAAATTTATTCCAATGCTATCAAAAAATTTTCCTAATTCTGGTCTAATAGGAGCACCACCAGTTACTATTTTAACAAGATTTCCGCCAAAAGCCTCATGAATAGACTTAAATAATTTTTTCCTTAAATCTATGCCGAAAATTCTAAGAAAATTACTTAATTTAATCATAAGTTTTAGAGCAAAAGTTTTTTTACCTTCCTCGGCATTAGCCCATATTTTCTTGTAAAATAATTCTACAAAAGCAGGTACTAAATATATATAATCAGGTTTATACAATTGCAAATTTTTAAGAACAGCTTTTAGGCTATCATTTATACAAATACAAGAATGATGATGAAGTGCAACTAAAATACCAGCAACAGCCTCATAAGTATGATGATAAGGTAAAACAGATAAACAAGAATCATATACAGTTGATACTTGCAAGCCATAATAAACAAGACTTACTAAATTGTGTTCACTAAGCATAACACCTTTAGCCATTCCAGTAGTACCAGAAGTATAGACAAGAAGTCTTAGCTCATTAGGGTCACCTTCTATTGAACTATAAGAAGTATCACCATTTTTATAAAGCTTTCTTCCACTTTCAACAAAATCTTTATATGAAAGAATATTATTAGAAGATTTTGTGTTTGAAAAGCCTATAAAATATTTTATTTTAGGTAGTTTTTCGTGTATTTCATTTATACAGTTACTGAACTTTTCAGAATAAAACAAAACTTCACTATCACTATTTTCTAAGACATTTATAATATCTTTTAATGGAAGTTCTTTGTCTATTGGAACAATAACTCCATTACTCTTTAAGACAGATAAATAAACAGTAAGCCAATTGTAACTATTTTCCCCTATAACAGCTATATGTGCAGAAGTCATCTTAATAGAAGAAAGCGCTGTCCCTAAGCTGTAAACATCATCCTTAAATTCGTTATAAGTAACTTCCTTAACTTGCTTATCTTCCTTATACTTAAAAGCAATTTTATTGCCAGCGTCAGAAACGGCGAATTCTAATAACTGCTTTATACTATCAACTTTTTTTACTTTATAATATTCATAATTTTTCTTATAATTTTTCACTATAGCCTCCTATAATTTAAAGTAAACCACATAATCTGGTTTTCAAAACCATTATATATTATGAGGTAAAAGGTGTCAACATCTATTTAAAAAAATTGTTGGATTGACCAAAGTTAAATATTGTGATATCATTATCTTGTAAATTTTCGAAAGGAGAAAAATAAGATGAAGGTAGAAGCAGAAGAACTAATAAATTATCATTGCCCACGATGGAATGAATTACCAGAAATAGAGTTATATATAGATCAAGTAATTTGTGTATTGCAAAGTAATTTATCTATTTTCTCAAAAGAAGAAAATTCACCAGTAATAACACCTAATATGATAAATAACTATGTAAAACAAGAAGTTTTAAAACCACCTGTAAAAAAGAAATATAACAAAACACATCTTGCATACTTATTTGTCATATGTATTTTGAAAAGATTAATGAGCATATCTGAAATAAACGAATCTATAAGATCAATGCAAAAAACATATTCTGTTGAAGATGGATATAATGTATTTTGTGAAGAATTAGAGAAGGCATTAAAAAATGCATTTAACCCAGAGATAGAAACGCCTCCTATGTTCACAGAGAGCGATACTAGAGAATATGCGACACTAAAAGCAATAGTTGCAGCTTTTGCTGATTGTATTTTGGTAGATAGACTTATATTATTAAGAAAATAAAATATTAAAGAAATGATGTGGCGGGGGATCAAAGACACCCGCCTATATAATTATTTTATATTCTCATTTACAACATTGTTTTCAGTTGCATTCACATAAATGTTTTCAACAACAGGTTTGTTAAACGATTTAGGTAAAAAAACAATACCTAAAAATATAACTACCATAAAAATAATAAGTAATGCAGTAATTAAAATTCTATTGTTCATTATTTATCTCCTTTTATTAATCAACGTCACTTTTCCATAAGCCGTGTTTATTACAATATGCATAAATTGTAGAGCCAGGAATGTATGGAAATCTAACTTCTGGACTTTGTTCTGGAAATAATTGTATCATAATTTCTTTATTTTCTTTTACCAAGCTAATCCATTCAATAAAATGCTCTTTTTCCATAACATGGTTGATTTTTACTAAAATTTCATCTTCTACCTTCTCATAAGTAGGAACATGTTTTTCTATAGCAGCATCTACTGAATTAGGAAGTAGAATTTGCATTTCTTCTCCACAACATTTTATTCCACAATTATTACAAGTACAATCTTTTAAAACTTTAACTATTGCACCACAAGACATACATTTTTTTATAATAAGATTATTTTTCATAAAATTTTCCTCCTCTAAGGAATTATATCACTTTTTAATATGATTGCATAGTGGTTTTAGAATTAAAAAAATATATTTGTATATAATATATAAAAAAACTTGAAAACAAAATTATAATAATGATATAATTTGAAAAAAAGAAGGGAGCAGAATATGACAGATATAAAAGAATTAAAAGATAAATTGTTTTATAATAGAGAAAATGCTTGGGAAAGTAAAGAAGATGAACAATTGCAAGATGTTTTTGCTTATGCAGACGGGTATATACGCTTTTTAAATAAATCAAAAACAGAAAGAGAAATCATAGAAAGTTCTGAAGAAATAGCAAAAGCAAATGGATTTAAAAGTATATGTGAATATGAAACTTTAAATCCAGGAGACAAAGTATATTATATTAACAGAGAAAAAAGCATGTACTTAGCGATAATAGGAAAAGAAAATATAGAAAAAGGAATAAATATAGTAGGAGCTCATGCAGATTCACCAAGATTAGATTTAAAACCAAATCCGCTATATGAAGACGGAGAATTTGCATATTTTAAAACACATTATTATGGTGGAATAAAGAAATATCAATGGACTGCAATTCCACTTAGCATACATGGAGTTATAGTTAAAACAAATGGAGAAAAAATTCGTGTTAATATAGGTGAAGATGAAAAAGACCCTGTATTTACAATAACAGATTTATTGCCACATTTGGCACAAGAACAAATGGAAAAGAAAATGAAAGAGGGAATTTCAGGAGAAGACTTAAATGTATTAATTGGAAGTATACCATATAAAGCAGATACTACGGAAAAAGTTAAATTAAATATTTTAAATATTTTAAACAAAAAATATGGAATTACGGAAATAGATTTCTTAAGTTCAGAACTAGAAATAGTACCAGCAATGAGATGCAGAACAATGGGATTTGACGAAAGCATGGTTGCTGGTTATGGCCAAGATGATAAAGTTTGTGTATATACATCATTAACTGCTCTAGTTGATATGAAAGAAATACCAGAAAAAACCTCAGTATGTATTATTGCTGACAAAGAAGAAATAGGAAGCATGGGTAATACAGGAATGGAATCACATGCATTTGATAATTTTATTGCCGAAATATTAAATAAATTGGGAGTAAATAGACCTAATTTATTAGAAAAGATATTTTGTAATTCAAAAATGTTATCAGCAGATGTGGATGCTGGGTTAGACCCTATATATGCAAATGTTTCAGAGAGAAATAATGCGTCATATTTAGGAAGAGGAATTGGAATTAACAAATATACAGGAAGCAGAGGAAAAGCTGGAGCGTCAGACGCAAATGCAGAATTTGTGGCAGAAGTAAGAAATATATTTGAAAAAGAAAATATAAAATATCAAATATCAGAATTGGGAAAGGTAGATACAGGCGGAGGTGGAACAATAGCATATATACTAGCCAATAAAGGAATAGATGTAATAGATTGCGGTGTGCCAGTATTATCAATGCATTCACCTTACGAGGTAACAAGCAAAATAGATATATATGAAGCATATAGAGCATATAAAGCGTTTTGGACAAATTAAGTATAAATTTTAGACTGTCGACATTTTCTCGACAGTCTTTTATATGTATAAAATAGATTACTTTAAAATATCTCTTTAATATTTTTCATAAATATAATATCTTCTATTATATCTATAACTGAATATATTATCATCATTATTCCAATTGTAACGATGATTGCCCCAGAGTTTACAGTAATATATAAACCACATAAGAACATTATAATTGATAATAGTAAACTACAAATCCAGATAGTTGTGCTTAAAGCTTTTAATTTAGTAGATAAATTCATTCTAATAAAAGAACTATATATAATCCATAATCCAATTATTATTCTAAAAATAGAACCAATTGTTGAACTGAAAAATATGGTAATAATTCCTATAATGCAAGCGACTAAACCATAAGCCAAGTCATAATCATAAAAATTATATCTACCTTTAGATACAAAATAATTAATTATTTTGTAAATTCCAGTTAATATAAATATGGTTCCTAATATGAAGGTAATAAATTTTAGTGTACCTTCAGGTTTACAAATTAATATTATTCCCAACAATGCAAAAATTAATGATTCAATTATTGAAACCCATCTACTTTTTTTAAAAAGTTTTTCAATATACTCCATATAGTTTTTCCTCCTTTTATTTATTATATAAATATATATTATACACATAAAGATGAATTTTTTGTGAACAAATGGTACTTTTTCATTCATAGAAAAAAATAAACAAAAGTTATGTGGATGAGTAATTATTTGAAAATTGCTTGCTTGTATGTTATTATATTTATTAGAGAAATAGTAATTTGTGTTTCGAAAGGTGGTAACAATTATATGTTAGAAACATTTTTGAATGTTGTTCCTATTACTATAATAGTGGGAATAATATATGTTATTTATAGAATTATTAAAATTAAGAAAAACAAATTATCAGTTAATTATTTTTATGAAATAGTTAAATTTATTTTTGTATGTTATTTAACTGGATTAATAAATCTTGTACTCGTTCCAAGCAATCTTTGGTCGCATTTTTGGTTTTATGTAAAAAATGGATACTCTACAGGGGATAGTTTAGGTTGGTTTTCTGGAAGTTTCAATTTTGTTCCATCATTATACAAATATTTAATTAAAAGTGAACTTTCGATAGGTACTTGGATACGAGATATGCTAATAGGTAATATGTTGATGTTTATTCCAATGGGAATTATGTTGCCATTAGTTTTCAAAAACATAAATAAAAAAATATATTTGTTATTGCTATTTTAATTACTTTGTCAATTGAAATATTACAACCGATAGTTGGTAGAAGTTTTGATATTGACGATATAATCATGAATTTTATTGGAAGTATTATTGGATATCTAGCAGTTACAATTTTTATAAAATTGAAAGAAACAAACAAATAAATTACAATTTATAGTGTAGGTACATACAATAAAAAACATTACCAGTTTTTGTACTAGTAATGTTTTTCTATTATCTCTTATACAGGGTTCGTATAAGACTGTTTTGGTGAGCCAGGAGGGATTCGAACCCCCGACCCCAGGCTTAGAAGGCCTGTGCTCTATCCAACTGAGCTACTAACCCGAATACCATAACAATAATTATAATACCACGAGATTTAATAAATGTCAATAAAAATTTTAAAATTCAGTTATGGTTTTTGTATTTATATGAAAACTATTGAAAAAAAACAAAAAAACTGATATAAAATATATAATGAAATTATTAAAAATAGGAGCACATATGAAAAATAATATTATAGAGTTTCAATCTAAAGAGATGGAAGAAAAGAAGAAAATAAATAAAAAAAAGTTAATTATAACAATTATAGCTGTAGTTATATTATTAATTGTAATTATTTCTACAATAATATATTGCTTTAATAAACCTTTTAGAAATTTTTTAGATGTGTATTTATTTAGAAAAAATATAGCAGGTGGAGATGCGACAGTAATAGATATAGGCTATGAAGCTAATGTTAACATTATAGAAAATTATAAATATATAAGTATATTGTCAGAAAACAAGTTGAAACAATATAGTCCTTCTGGAAAAATAGAAAGTGAATTAGAGGTAAAAATAAATAATCCAATATATAGCGCAAATGGAAGATATTTAGCAATAGGAGAAAAAGATAGTAATAAAATTTATTTAATTTGCGAGAACAACATATTATGGGAGAAAGAAATAGAAGGAAATATTTCAAAAATAAATGTTAATCCAAATGGATATGTAAGCATAATATTAAAAGGAACCACTCATAAATCTGTTATTGCAACATATGAGCCAAAAGGGAAAGAGTTGTTTAAAACATATCTGTCAACAACAAATGCAATTGATTCTTGTATATCAAAAGACAATAAATATTTAAGTTTTGCAGAAGTAAATACAACAGGAACAGTAATACAGTCTAATATAAAAGTAATATCAATAGAAAAAGCAAAGCAAGAGCCAGCAGAGGCAATTATATATACATATGCTGCAAATTCTAATGATTTAGTTACAAATATAAAATATCAAGATAAAAACAAATTGATTTGTATGTATGACAGTTCTATACATATGATATACAATGAAATTGACGAAAATATTATGCAATTAGATGAAAATGCAAAAAAAGCAGATATAGAATTAGAAAATTATATCATAAAGGCAACAGAGCAGTCTTCGGGATTATTTAGTGCTGATACTAATATAGAAATAAAAAATATAACAAGTGGTAAATCTATTATATATACTATAGAAGGAGTGGCAAAGTCTATATATTGTAGAGGCGAAACAATAGCTATAAATATAGGTTCAGAAGTAGAATTTATTCATACCAATGGCTGGCTAATTAAAAGATATAAATCATTACAAGAAATAAAAGATGTTGTGCTATGTGAAGGAGCAGCAGCAATTGTATATAGAGATAAGATAGAAATAGTAAATTTATAGAAAGGAGAAAATATATGTTAATTGTAGACTTAGTGATAGTAGCAATAATTTTGCTATGTGTGGGGTTAGGTTATAAAAGAGGTTTAACAGGATGCCTGTTAAAAATAATATCTTTTATATTAGCTATAATAGTAGCATGTATATTATTTAAACCAGTTTCAATTCTAATAATAAATAATACTCAAATAGATGAAAATTTGGAGAATTCAATTAGAAGTGTTATAATAAAGCAAGAAGAGGAAAAAAACGAAGTAGAAAAGACAGAAGAAGATACTACAATGCCAACAGTTGTGCAAGAGTATATAAATGAAACATTGGAAGATGCAACAAATGATGTAAAAAATAAAGTAGCAGATACAACCGCAAATAAAGTAGCTACTCTAATTATAAATGCAGGAGTTTGGATAACAATATTTATAATAGCGAAAATTTTATTATTAGTAATAAAATTAATAACAAAATGGATAACAAAGTTACCAGTAATAAAACAATTTGATAAATTGGGTGGTATAATTTATGGACTATTAGAAGCATTGATAATAATCTATATAATTCTTGCAATTATATCTTTCTTATCTCCAATGTTACCAAATAGTATACTTATATTAAGCATAAAGAAGTCTTTTATAGGAAGTTTTATGTATAATAGTAATTTGTTACTAAAAATAATTTTTTAAATAAAAAGAAGGGAAGGAAAAATATGAAATTTAACAAGGACACAAAAATAGGAGAAATAATGGAGGTAGCTCCAGAAAAGGCAGAAATATTATTAAGTATAGGAATGCATTGCTTAGGTTGCCCAGCTTCACAAGCTGAGACGATTGAAGAAGCATGTGATGTGCATGGAGTTAACGTGGATGAACTATTAGAAAAACTAAATGCATAAAAATTTACAAAAAAACACAAAATTTATAAATATGTATTGACAAATTTAAAAAAATAAGTTAAAATTAAGCTTGTGTTAGCCCGAAAGGCGCACAGCTTAAAATCTGGGTCATTAGCTCAGGTGGTAGAGCACTTGACTTTTAATCAAGTTGTCCGCGGTTCGAGTCCGCGATGGCTCACCAAACTAGGATTTAAGCTTTAACTTAAATCCTAGAGAACTTTTAAAGGCCCCGTGGTCAAGCGGTTAAGACATCGCCCTTTCACGGCGGAGACATGGGTTCGATTCCCGTCGGGGTCACCAATTGAATATGCCACTTTAGCTCAGCTGGTAGAGCAACTGACTTGTAATCAGTAGGTCGTCCGTTCAAATCGGACAAGTGGCTCCAATACTTAAAGTTAGACTTGTTATAAACTTGTCTAGCTTTTTGTTTTATAAGGAGAAACATGGTAATTATCAAAATAATAAAGAGGAAAATCTTATATTGTTATGCCCTAATTGCCATTCTTTAACTAGTACGTATAAAGGAGCTAATAAAAATTTTGGAAGGAAGGATAGAAGAAAGTATGCAAAGTAAAGTGGTAATAGTTACTGGAGCTTCAAGAGGGATAGGTGCTAATATAGTAAAAACATTAGCAAAAAAAGGATACAATGTCATTTTAAACTATAATACATCAGAAAAAGAAGCAATAACTGTAAAACAAGAGTTAGAAAAAAAAGGAATAGAAATTGAAATATTTAAAGCAGATGTTTCTAAAAGGCAAGAGGCAAAAAAGTTAATTGAATTTGCATTAGAAAAATTCAAACAAATAGACGTTTTAGTAAATAATGCAGGTATATCGCAAATAAAACTATTTACAGAAATAACAGACGAAGATTGGGCGAGGATGATTAATACAAACTTAAATTCAGTATTTTATTGTACGCAAGAGGCACTACCAAATATGATTAATAACAAAAGTGGGTGTATTATAAATATTTCTTCAATATGGGGAATAACAGGAGCATCTTGCGAAGTACATTATTCGGTTTCTAAAGCTGCGATAGATGGATTGACAAAATCATTAGCAAAAGAATTAGGTCCATCAAATATAAGGGTAAATTCAGTAGCACCAGGATTTATAGATACAGATATAAATAAAAACATATCAGAACAAGCAAGAAAGGAATTTATAGAACAGATACCAATGGAAAAGATAGGACAAACAGAAGATATATCTAAATGTGTAGAATGGTTAATAGAGGATAATTATACAACAGGTCAAGTAATTTCTATAAATGGTGGAATAGTAATATAAAAGACAATCAAAAAAACTGACACCAATGTCAGTTTTTTATTTTATATAAATTAATGCTCTATTCTTCTATTTTTCTTTTATAATTTCCAGAAATTAATTTTGGCAAATAAGTAATTACTTTATAAATAGTAAGCTTTATTTTTTTGCTCCATATATATGTTTTCCTTAGTCTTCTACTTTCTGCAATATTATTATTTTTATCTTGGACAACTAAAGCTAATTCGACTTTTTCAATAGGAAATACATAATTAGCATTGTTATTATTATCCCATTCATTTTTAGAATTTCTAAAACAGAAATTTAAAGTATCGCCTGATAATAAGTCTATTTCAGCTTGAAATCCTAATTCGGTTTTTTCCATTTTAACTTCATTAACATTGTTCCAGTTTGGACCAAATCCGTAATGAATATAAACCTCCTCAGAATTGCCTTGGAAAAGAACACCAACATATGAGATTTTAACTTTAGTGTTTTCAACTAATTTATCTGTATTAAAAAAAACATTTTTTACTAATTCCATTTTTATATCTCCCTCATTCATCTCTTGTTTATATTACAAACTAAATTATATTATTAAATAAAATATTATTCAAGTATTTTCTACAAAAAATATAAAAAAATTAATTTTTTTTGATACCTACAACCTTACCTATAATATTAAATTCATCATATTCCGAAAAATTTATCGATTTATAGTCCTTGTTATCTGATTTTAAAATTAATCTATCTGCTCTAACTACAAATTTTCGTACATAAATTTGACCTCTAATTTGAACTATAGCTAGATCATTACTGCTTAATGGAGCATTTAATTCAACAAAAAGATAATCTCCTTTTTTTATTTTTGGTTCCATAGAACTATCTGGCATTTTTACAGCGACTGCTGCAGTGGAAGCACTAGAAGGACATTCTATAAAATCAGCTATATTTTCAAAAGCTAGAACTCTATTATATGTCATGTGTCTAAAAATTTTATAATAATCCTGTTCATCATATGTGGCTTTATCATACATAAACATAAAAGTTTGATAAGGAACATCTAAAGCTTTACAAATACTTTTTAAAGCTCTGTGGCTAGGAATACGTTCACCTTTTTCAATGTGAGTAAGATGACCAATATCAATTTTAGTAAGTTTAGAAAGTTGTGTTTTAGACATATTTTTTTCTTTTCTTGCTTTAGCAATCATATCACCAATCATTATAAATCACTCTTTTTACCATTTTTTTTCATTATATAAAAAATATATATAAAAGTCCAGAAAAAATAACAATTTTTACTAAATAAAGTATATTGTAAAAAAATAATTTATATGGTAATATATGTTTAAGATAAAGTATAAATATATACTAAAGCAAATAAAAAAATAAAGGGGTACAATATGGAAGAACATGGAGATAAAGCAATAAAAATAGAAGAAAATAAAACCATAGTAGAAGAAATAAATAACGAAAATGAAATACTAAAAAATATAGAGGAAGGCTATGAAGAAAAAGGAACAAAAGAGACAAGAAAATCAAGACGAGAGAAGGCAAAAGAAAGTAAAAGAAAAGCAACAATTGCTATAATGATAACATTAATAATATGTTCTCTAATAATATTTTCTATAATATTTGCATTACTAAATATAAAAAATACGAATATTTTATCAGGCATATCAATATTAAATATAGATGTTTCTGAAATGTCAAAAGAAGAAGCTTTACAAAAAGTAAATGATATAATAAATGAAAAATTAACAAGTGATATTACAATAAAACACGGAAGTTATGAAACAGTAGTAAATACAAGCCAATTTGGGATAAAATTTAATATAGATAAAGCTGTCAACAAAGCTTACAATATTGGAAAAGCAGATAATATTGTAGTAAATAATTATAAAATTTTATTAACTAAACTGTTCAAAACAAATATTGAACCAGAATTAATTATTGATGAGGAAGTTTTACAAAATAAAATAAAAGAAATATCAGCTAAGTTGCCAAATGCAGTAGTAGAAAACAGCTATTATATAGAAGGAAAAAAACTTATAATAGTAAGAGGAAAAAGAGGAAATAAAGTAGAGAGCGAAAAATTTAAAAATATATTGTATGCTCAAATTAAAGACATAAATAAAAAAGAGAATATCATAGAATTACCTGTGCAAGAGGCTGATCCAGAACCTATAAACTTAGAAAAAATAAGAAAAGAGATATACAAAGAACCTAAAGATGCATATATAGAGGAAAATCCATTTAAAGTATATACACATGTAAATGGTGTGGACTTTGATATGTCTATGGAAGAAGCGGAAAAAATTATTGAAGAAAACAAGCAAGAATATGAAATACCATTAAAAATAACTATACCTAAAAAAACATTAGCTGATCTAGGAGAAAAAGCATTTCCAGATCAATTATCTACATATACAACAAGATATAATGCAGGTAATTATAATAGAAGTAATAATTTAGAATTAGCTGCAAAAGCAATTAATGGAACTATACTTATGCCAGGCGAAACATTTTCATATAATCAAACGGTTGGTGAAAGAACAATTAGTGCTGGATATAAAGCAGCAGGTGCATATGCAGGAGGAAAGGTTGTACAAGATGTCGGTGGGGGGATATGTCAAATATCTTCTACATTATATAATGCAGTATTATTGGCAAATTTAGAAGTCACAGATAGAAGTAACCACTGTTTTGAAACTTCTTATGTGGCAGCAGGTAGAGATGCAACAGTTAATTGGGGAACAGTAGATTTTCAATTTAAAAATAATAGGAACTATCCAATAAAAATAGAGACTGTAGCTAAAGATGGGATTACAACAGCACAAATATATGGAATCAAAGAAAAAACAGAATATGAGGTAATAATTCAATCAAAAATAACTTCATATATATATCGTACTACAAAATATAAAAATGATGCAACATTAGAAGAGGGAAAAGAAATTGTTGAAGAAAGTGGATTTGATGGATGCAATAGCGAAACATATAAAATATTAAAGCTAAATGGAAAAGTAATATCACAAACATTAGTATCAAGAGACACATATGATCCTATGGACAGAATCGTAATAAGAGGAACAAAAAAGATAGCAAAACCAGAAGTTATAGTTCCCGTAAATAGTGGAGAAGAAGAGAAGGATAAACCTCAAGAAACAGATATAAACTCAGAAGAAAGTGATATAAATCAAGAAAGCGTAACTTAAATTATTGTGTTTATCTTGACAAATTTAAAACACAGCATTATAATAATAATTGTTTTAAATTTGTCAAGAAAAATATGCGCCATTAGCTCAGTTGGTAGAGCAGCAGACTCTTAATCTGATGGTCGGAGGTTCGACTCCTCTATGGCGCACCAAAGGAGTAGTAAAAAACTATTCCTTTTTTTCAGTTCCTAAGATAAAAAATATGAAAATATTGATAAAATACTTGACAATACAGGACGAGCATTTTATTACTACATATAGTTTTATATAAGGAAGTAAGATTGTGGAAGAGAAATTAAAGAAGAATTATTAGAAAGAATAGTTAATAATTACAATGGACTAACAAAAAAATAGGTCCATGAAATTTTCTTAAAAAAATACTGAATAATTAAATTAAGTAGCCATAATCTTTTATTTATACTGGAGGTAATATAAATGGAGATATTGCTATTTATCTATTGTAAAATACAAAGTTTTATGGTACAGTGTGTCAAAGGGCAGAGTCTCTGACACTAACATAAATTTGTGCCAAAATTCCCCGTCCCCTTTGGCACCATTAATTGAAAAATATATTAAAAAAGTTAGGAGCTAGGATGTTAGAAAAAGAAAAATTTATGCTAGAAGCATTAAAACAAGCTAAAAAAGCATATAACAAAGAAGAAATACCAGTAGGGGCTATAATAGTAAGAGATGGAAAAATTATAGCAAGAGCATACAATAGAAAAGAGGAAAAAAAAGATACAACACAACATGCAGAAATTATAGCTATAAAAAAAGCAAGTAAAAAATTGAATGCTTGGAGATTGCAAGATTGTGAAATGTATGTTACACTAGAACCATGTGCAATGTGTGCAGGAGCATTAATACAAGCCCGAATTAAAAAGGTATATATAGGTACAATGGATAAAAAGACAGGTGCTTGTGGTTCAGTTCTAAATTTATTAGGTGATTATACATTTAACCATAAAGTAGAAATAGAAACAGGAATAGTGCAAGAAAAATGTGAAAAAATTTTAAAGGATTTTTTTAAAAATTTAAGAAATAAAAAGTAAATATTGTGGAGTGGTATCGAAGTGGTCATAACGAGGCTGATTCGAAATCAGTTAGTCTGCGAAAACAGGCACGTGGGTTCGAATCCCACCCACTCCGCCAAATTTTTCATGCGAGGAGGATACATGGAAACAGATAAAAAAAAGCAAACTATAAAATTCTATTTGGCTGTAACTGTATTAATTTTAATATTAATAGTAATTGCAATTATAATGATAAAATATGAAGTAGAAGGGGAACAAAATATGCCTTTTAAATTATCTAAAATTATAATTGTTAGTACAGCAGAAGGTGTGGAGCAGGAAAAAACAAATAAAAAATGGAATTTTAATATATTTCAAAACAATGATATATACTTTTATATAGACAAAAATGAGGAATTTAAAACTGAGAAACAAATGTATATAGAAAGTATTAGCATAGAAAACATTAGAATTGTAAAAGCACCAAAAATAGGAGAAGTAATAACATATATGCCAAATAGCTCAGAAGGAAGGTTATATGATTATTCAGAAGATTATATTGTAGATGAAAGATTAAAATATAAAGGTGGAGCACGTAGCAATTCAAAAATATTAGAAATAGGAAACCAAGGTGGAAATGCAACAATAAGATTTAGCAATACAAATATAGGAAAGTACGAATCTGATGAAGATGAACAAATTATACATGATGGTACATTAATTAAAAAAATAGAAAAAACTACAGACGATATTAAATTTACAGTTGCATTTGATTTCATAATAACAATAAATAAAAACAAATATAAAGCAGAGATAACATTAGAATTGCCATGCGGAGATATTGCCGAAGAAGGAACTGTAAACTTTGAAAAAACAGATATGAAAGATATTATTTTTAAAAGGGAAAAATAATATAAAATATTAAATGGAAAGAAGGAATAATATGTATAGGATATTAGCAATTAATCCAGGTTCAACATCTACCAAAATAGCACTTTTTGACGATGAAAAGATGGTTTTTAAGGAAAACTTAACACATGAGGCAGACAAGTTAGCACAATTTAAAGAAATATCAGAGCAACTACCATATAGAACAGAGATGGTAATTGAAGCACTAAACAAAAATAACATACCTCTAGAAACGATAGATGCATTTTCTGGAAGAGGAGGAGGACTTGTATCAGTAGCTGGAGGAACATATGAGATAAATGATATATTATTACATCATGCACAAATAGGCTATACAATGAAACATGCATCTGTATTAGGAGCACAAATAGCATATAATTTAGCAAAAATAAATAATAAAAAAGCATATGTTGTAAATCCTGTAACTGTAGATGAAAAACAAGAAATATCAAGAGTTACTGGAATAAAAGGAATATACAATCAAAGTATATTCCATGCGTTAAATCAAAAAGAAGTAGCACATCAATATGCTAATAGCATAGGAAAAAAATATGATGAATTAAATTTAATTGTAGCACATTTAGGTGGCGGAATTTCTGTTGGAGCGCATAAAAACGGAAAAATTATAGAGGTAAACAATGCTTTAAACGGAGATGGACCATTTGCACCAACAAGAAGTGGAAAAGTTCCTGCAATAGATTTAATAGAAATGTGCTTTTCAGGTAAATATAGTGAAGAAGAACTTAAAGAACTAATTACTAAAAAAGGAGGACTAGTATCACATTTAGGAACAAGTGACGCAAGAGATGTAGTAAAAATGATAGCAGAAGGAAATGAATATGCAAAATTAGTTTATGATGCAATGATCTATCAGGTAGCAAAGGAAATAGGAGCACAAAGTGTGGTACTAAAAGGAAAAGTAGATGCCATAATACTAACAGGTGGAATGGCATATGATGAATATTTTATAAAAACATTAAAAGAGTATATATCTTTTATAGGAAAAGTTGTAATTATTCCAGGAGAAGAAGAAATGCAAGCTTTATCAAATGGGGTATTAAGAGTATTAAATGGAGAAGAAAAAGCACAAGAATATACAGGAGTACCAGTAAAATAGAAATTTGTCAAAAAATAAGAAAAATGTAAATTAAATAACTATTTTTGTCGAAGGTATTGCAAAATAAAATAAAAAATATAAAATTGACAGAGGATAGAGGTTAAAAGCTTTTTAACACTAACCTCTGTTTTTTCTTCAAATAATTTAATTCTAAATAAAAATCAAAAAGAGGTAAAAGATGTTATCAATAGTAAAAAGTATGGCACTATATGGTTTAGATGGGTGTCTTATTAACGTGCAAGTTGATGTTTCTAAAGGTATGCCACGGATGGGAGACAGTGGGATTGCCAGATACAAGTATAAGAGAATCAAAAGAAAGAGTAAGAACAGCAATAAAAAATTCTGGGTTTGAATTAAGAAGTAGTAAAATTATTGTAAATTTAGCGCCTGCGGAAATAAAAAAAGAAGGTCCATATTTTGATTTGCCAATAGCAGTAGGAATATTGCTAAGTATGGAAACAATAAAACCACAAAAACTAGAAGATACGATATTTATAGGAGAGCTATCATTAGATGGTAAACTTATGAAGGTAAATGGAATTTTACCATTATGCATAGAAGCTAAAAAACTAAATATTAAAAGAATAATACTTCCAAAAGAGAATGTAAAAGAAGCAACAATTGTAAAAGGAATAGAAGTAATAGGCATAAATGATTTAAAAGAAATCGTAATGTATTTAAATGAAGAAATAGAAATAATAGAGGAGAAGATAGATGCAGAAATTATATTAAATGAAAATAATAAATATTCATTTGACTTTTCAGATGTAAAAGGGCAGGAAAATGTAAAAAGAGCTTTAGAAATAGCGGCTGCTGGAGGACACAATGTGCTTTTAATACGGTTCGCCAGGGTCTGGCAAAACTATGCTTGCAAGAAGAATACCATCAATATTACCAGATTTAACTTTTGAAGAAGCTTTAGAAATAACAAAGATACATAGTATAAGTGGGAAGCTGACACAAAAATGTCCATTAATAACAACAAGACCCTTTAGGGCTCCGCATCATACAATTTCGCCAATTTCATTAATAGGTGGAGGAAAAATCCCAAAACCAGGAGAAATAAGTTTGGCACATTATGGAATATTGTTTTTAGATGAACTGCCAGAATTTAATAAGAATACTTTAGAAGTGTTAAGAGCGCCGTTAGAAGACAATATTGTTACAATAAGTAGAGTAAATGCCACATTAACATATCCATGTGATTTTATGTTTGTTGCTTCTATGAACCCATGCCCTTGCGGATTTTATGGCGCATCAGACAAAGAATGTAACTGCAGTGAACAAGCCATAAATAAGTATATGGGAAGAATAAGTGGTCCATTATTAGATAGAATAGATATTCAAATAGAAGTTACACCTGTAAAATATGAAAAATTACAGGTTGAAAATAATGAAATAGAAACATCTGAAGAAATAAAAGCCAGAGTTAATAGTGCAAGAAAAATACAATTAGAAAGATATAAAGATGATAAAATTTATTCAAATTCACAACTGACTCCTAAATTAGTAGAAAAATATTGTAAATTAGATTCAGAAAGTAAAAAAATATTACAGTATGCATTTGACAAGCTACATTTAAGTGCAAGAGCACATGTAAGAATATTAAAAGTAGCAAGAACAATAGCAGATTTGTCAGAAAAGGAAAACATTCAAAAAGAACACATAGCAGAAGCAATACAATATAGGAATTTAGACAAAAAATATTGGAAAAATTAATCTATTTATTAAATTTGTATTAGTTTGAATCTTTGATAATCCGCAAGAAAAAATAAATAATATATGGAGTGATAAATATTAAAATAATTAAAAAGATAGATAAAGAATATCCGCAAAGATTATTAAAAACAAAAAAATCACCAGAAAAGTTATATGTAGAAGGTGATTATAGTTTATTAAACAAAAATTCAATAGCAATAGTAGGTTCTCGAAATTGTACGGAATATGGTAGAAAACATGCATTCAAATTTGCAGAAGAGCTTTCTAAAAACAATATTTGTATAGTAAGTGGCTTAGCCGTAGGAATAGATGCAGCTGCACACTTGGGGTCTATGTCTGAAATTGGAAGAACAATAGCAGTAATAGGATGTGGATTTAATAATATATATCCAGAAGAAAATATAGAATTATATAATCAAATATTAGAAAATGGAGGATGTATAGTTAGCGAATATGAGCCGGGTAGAAAGGCCGATTTGAATACATTTCCTAAAAGAAACCGAATTATTAGTGGAATATCTATGGGCACTTTGGTAGTAGAAGCGGAATACAGAAGTGGAAGTAGCATAACAGCAAAATATACCATAGAAGAACAAAAAATGTTGTTTTGTATACCAAGTAACATTGATAGCAAACAAGGAGTGGGAACAAATAGATTAATAAAACAAGGTGCCTTATTGGTAACATCTGCAGAAGATATCTTAGATATGTATGTTTTATATGAAGATATCCCAGAAAAAAATGAAATACCAAAAGAGTATGAAGAAATATACAATTATATAAAGAAAACACCAACAGACTTAAATGAAATAAGTAGAAAGACGGGTTTAAGTATATCCAAAACTAGTAGCTTATTAGCTTTAATGGAGATAGAAGGATATATCAAAAGCTTAGCTGGAAATAAATTTGTAAAAATACAGGGGGAATAATGTATATAAAACAAAGAATAGGAATAATAGGAGAAGAAATTGCATCAAACTATTTGAAAAGTATAAATTACGAAATATTAGATAGGAATTTTAACTGTAAACAAGGAGAAATCGATATAATAGCAAAAGACAAAGAAGAATATGTATTTGTGGAAGTAAAAACAAGAACAAATAAAGAATATGGCGAACCAGTTGACGCAGTAAATGAAATAAAGAAAAAGCACTTACAAAAGGCAATAGAATATTACATATATATAAATAAATTAGAAAATGAATACATAAGAATAGATATAATAGAAGTATATATAGCAGACAAAAACTATATACATCACATAAAAAACACAATTTTTCCCAATTAGAGATAGCTTTGAATTGGGAAGAGTGCTCAATTTGGATATTCATTAAGAAAGTTTTCTAATACCATCTATGTGCAGAAATCTAATTTTCTGATAATTGTAATCATTTAAGTTTTTATAATAAGCATCAAAAGTATGTGTTGCAATCCAAATATTTGATAATACTTTATCTACAACGAATAAACTATGAGCAAAATTGTTCCCATCAAAACTTAATTGTATGATGTCACCTTGTTCTATATCTTCTTTAGAGCAAACATTACCATAAGGACCAATTCCACTGTTTTTTGTTAAAAAATTAAATAAGTATTCAACACCTGTCCATGAAGGACTTTTTTTATTTGCAGAATAATAATACCAACCAAAAGTTTCAGCATGATTCATTACTTTAGAACCTTCATATATGCATTGTGATACAAAATTAGTACAATCTCCTCCAATATTATCATAATTATAATATTTAGGGTTTCGCTTTAAAGCCCAAGTTCTAGCATAATTTAAAGCATTAATTCTATCATATTTTGAATTAATCATATAATCACCTATAAAAAGATATGACAAAAGTAGAAAAATATTAACTATTAAAGGATATATCATTAAAATTTTTAAAAATAGTAGAGAATTCAATATAGCATATATTCTTGCCATAGTTATCTTAATTTGAATTGAAAAATAAATAGCCTATGTCAAGGGAGCGAATTTGACTTTGAATACGAACATGAGTAATAAAAATGTAATAAAAATGTAACAAAACTGTAATAAAGCGTTAAAAGATAGAAAAATAAAGGATTTTTTAGAAAGAATAGTAAAAATAATGCTTACTAATATATGGAAAAAGTCTAGAGAAGGTAGTTAAATAAGGGAAAAGAAATAGATGTTACATAAGACTTAAACGTTTGACATTATAAAAAAGATAATATAATATAAGAATAAATTAGATAATCAGTAGAAAGAAAAACAAAGGAAAAATAATATAAAAACGAAAGAAATCCTCTGCAAAACAGAGTTAAATATATAAAAACTAATATATAAGGAGGAATAAAAATGCAAGTAATAAAAAGAGATGGCAAAATAGTAGATTTTGATAAATCTAAAATTAGAATAGCTATTGAAAAAGCTAATAAAGAAGTAAAGCCAAAAGAGAGAGCTTCTAAAGATGAAATTAATGAAATTATAAATTACATAGAGGAATTAGACAAAAAAAGAATTCTTGTAGAAGATATTCAAGACATTATAGAAGAACAATTAATGGCTTTTGGAAAATATTCATTAGCCAAAAAGTATATTACTTATCGTTATACTAGAGCCCTAGTAAGAAAGGCAAATACAACAGATCAATCAATAAAGGAATTAATAGAGGGTGAAAGTGAATATTGGAATAACGAAAATTCAAATAAGAATGCACAAGTAGTAACAACGCAAAGAGATTACTTAGCAGGAATTACCAGCACAGACATAACTAGAAGATTTTTGTTGCCAGAGGATGTTGTAAAAGCACATGATGAGGGAATTATTCATTTCCACGATGCAGATTATTTTGCTCAAAATGCATTAACAAATTGTGAGTTAATAAACTTAGAAGATATGTTACAAAATGGTACAATTATGAATGGTGTTATGATAGAAAAGCCACATAGATTTTTAACTGCAATGACAATTGCTACACAAATTATTTTAGGAGTTACATCTTCAACATATGGTGGGGCAACAGTATCTTTAACACATTTAGCTCCATTTGTAAGAAGCAGTTATGAAAGATATTATAAAAAATACCAACAAAGAGGTTTATCAGAAAAGCAATGTAAAGAATATGCTCAACAAGATACAAAAAAAGAAATAGAAGATGGGGTACAAACTTTTAATTATCAAGTTAATTCAATGACTAATACTAATGGACAAGCACCATTTTTGTCAGTTTGTATGTATTTAGGAGAAACAACAGAATACAAAAAAGAATTAGCAATGATAATAGAAGAATTTTTAAAGCAAAGAATAGAAGGATTTAAAAATGAAAAAGGGGTATACATTACACCAGCTTTCCCTAAATTGCTTTATGTATTGGAAGAAGATAATATTCACAAAGAAAGCCAATATTGGTATTTAACAGAACTTGCAGCAAAATGTACTGCTAAAAGACTAGTGCCAGACTATATTTCAGAGAAAAAAATGAAGGAATATAAAATAGACAAAAATGGAAATGGAAACTGTTATCCATGTATGGGATGTCGCTCTTTCCTAACACCATATGTTGATCCAGAAACTAATAAACCAAAATACTACGGAAGATTTAATCAGGGAGTTGTAACAATAAACTTAGTAGATGTAGCCTTATCATCAAATCAAGATGAGGATAAATTCTGGAAAATATATGAGGAAAGATTAGAATTATGTCATAAGGCATTAAGGATTAGATATGAAAGGTTAAGCAAAGTAACAAGTGATGTAGCACCAATTTTATGGCAACATGGAGCACTTGCAAGACTAAAAAAAGGTGAAAGTATTGACAAATTGTTGCACAATGGATATTCAACAATATCATTAGGTTATGCGGGATTATATGAATGTGTAAAATATATGACAGGGCATAGCCATACTGATAATGGAGTTGGAGAAGAATTTGCATTAAAAGTAATGCAAAAATTAAATGATAAATGTAAAGAATGGAAAGAAGCAGAACAAATAGATTATAGTGTATATGGAACTCCAATAGAATCTACAACTTATAAATTTGCAAAATGCCTAAAAAAGAGATTTGGAGTAGTAGAGGGTATTACGGACAGAGGATATATAACAAACTCTTATCATGTACCTGTATTTGAAGATATAGATGCCTTTTCAAAATTAAAATTAGAAAGTAAATTCCAAAAATTAAGTCCTGGTGGAGCAATATCTTATATAGAAACACCTAATTTACAAAACAATTTAGAGATTGTATTACAAGTCATTCAATTTATATATGATAATATTATGTATGCAGAATTAAACACAAAATCAGATTATTGCCAAAAATGTGGATTTGATGGGGAAATTCTAATAGATGATAATTTAGAATGGTATTGTCCAAATTGCGGAAATAGAGACCATAATACTTTAAATGTTGCAAGGAGAACTTGCGGATATATAGGAAGCCAATTCTGGAACAAAGGAAGAACACAAGAAATTAAGGAAAGAGTATTACATATTGATAACAAAGACGACGAATAATAGGTCAATAATAAAAGGATGATGGTAAAACTATGAAATATAACAAAATTAGAAAAATGGATATATCAGATGGACCAGGGGTAAGAGTATCTATATTCATGCAAGGATGTGCTTTTAACTGCAAAAATTGTTTTAATCCAGAGACACATGACTTTAATGGAGGAAAAGAATTTACTGATGATACTATAAATAGGGTAATGGAGCTTTGTGAAAATGAAAATGTAGAGGGATTATCAATTTTGGGAGGAGAACCAATGCACCCAAAGAATATAGAAGGAACTACAAAATTAGCAAAAACTTTTAAAGAAAAGTTCCCTAATAAGAATTTGTGGGCTTGGACAGGATTTCAATTTGATAAAGATTTAAAAGACAAAGAAGTTTTAAAATACATAGATGTCTTAGTAGATGGTCAATATGCAGATGAATTACACAATCCAACATTAAGCTGGAGAGGGTCAGAAAACCAAAGAGTAATTGATGTACAAAAAAGCTTAAAAAATGGTGAAGTGACAGTTTGGGAAGATGCTTCCTAACTGGCACTTTGCCTTTTTATTATATATTTAAATGGAGGTATAATATGAAAAATATTAAAATTTTTGCTTGTCCATCAGCAGAAGAATTCACAAAGGAGATTTGTAATTGCTTAGATTTACCAGTAGGAGAAATGGAATCTTATAAATTTAAAAACGACAACAATTTTGTACAATTTAAAGAAACAGTAAGAGAACAAGATGTTTATTTAATTCAAACAACACAGCCACCAGTAAATGAAAGAATAATGGAATTATTAATAGCAGTAGATGCAGCAAAACGTGCATCAGCCGGAAGAATAAATGTAGTACTTCCATATTATATTTATTCAAGATCTGATAAAAAAGATCAGCCACGAATACCAGTAACTGCAAGATTAATAGCGGAATTATTAGAGGCATCAGGTGTAAATAGAGTAATTACTTGTGATTTGCACAATCCAGCGATACAAGCATATTTTAATATACCTTGTGATAGAATAACAGGACAACATTTATTACAAGCTTACTTTGAAAGCAAAAACTTAAAAGACATAGTGGTTGTTGCAACAGATGCGGGAAGTTCAAAAAAGGCTTATAAATATTCGGAATATTTTAAATGCCCAATGGCATTAATAGATAAAAGAAGAAAAGGAAATGACGATAATGCAGAGGCAACCAATATAATAGGAGATGTAAAAGGGAAAGTAGCCCTTATATTTGATGATGAAGTAAGCACAGCAGGGACAATGGTAGAGGCAGCTAAAATACTAGAAACGCATGGCACAAAAGAAATATATGCTGCATGTACTCATGGTATTTTGTGTGGACCAGCAATAGAAAGAATAGAAAAATCTCCAATAAAAGAATTTGTAACAACAAATACAGTACCAATTCCAGAAGAAAAAAGAATAAAAAAAATGAAAATATTATCTATAGCTCCTCTTTTTGCAGAAACTATAAAAAGAGTAAATGAAGCCCAACCTCTAGGAGATTTATTCGAATTTGATAAATAGAAGTTAGAAATGAGAAAGAGCATGGAATGACTTCACATATTTTTAGGGCAAAACTATTTATTTCCTAAAAAGGTTATGATATAATAGTAACATAATTGTTTTGGGAGGACATAAAATGATTTTTAAAGATTATTACAAAATACTTGGATTAAGCACATCCAAAGCAACTAATGAAGAAATAAAACAAGCTTATAGAGAACAAGCAAAAAAGTATCACCCAGACATAAATTCAGACAATAAATTTTCAGAAGAGAGATTTAAAGATATAAATGAAGCATATAAAGTTTTATCTAATATGGCTTCCAGAAAAAAATATGATAGAATGTGGAATTCGCATATAGGGAAAAAACAAAAAAAATATGAAGAGAGCAAAAGGGAAAAAGGCTCAGCTTTTAGTGAATTTTTTAATATGTTTTTTGGAGAGAGTCAAAACCAAGTAGAACAGAAAAGCATAAAAAACAACAAGGTGCCAATAAAAGGAGAAAACATAGAAACAGAAATAAATGTTAATATAGAAGAAGCATTTTATGGTGCAGAAAAGAAAATATCACTTAGAACAGTAGAAGGAAAAATGAAAACTTTTGCAGTTGCAATTCCAGCAGGAATAAGAAATAGTGAAAAAGTAAGACTTTTGGGACAAGGTAAAGAAGGAAGCAATGGTGGTAAAAATGGAGATTTGTTTATAAAAATAAATATCCAAGATGGAAAAAAGTACAAATTAAAAGGCTTAGATATATATACAGATTTAAAAATTACACCATGGGAGGCTGCACTTGGCACAAGAATTTCAGTAGATTCAATTGATGAAACGCTTTCACTTTGTATACCACAAGGTACAGAAAGTGGAGAAAAAGTAAGAATTCCCAATAAAGGGTACAAAGACGGAAAAGGTGGAAGAGGAGACTTGATTGCAGAAGTAAAAATAATGATTCCTAAAAAGATGAGTGAAGAAGAAAAACAATTATTTGAGCAATTTAATAAAATATCAAAATATAATCCAAGAGAGGCTTAAGAATATATTGACATAATACAAGAACTGTAGTATAATGATAAATGAGTGATGTAACAAAAGAAAATAAGCCTATCAGTAGATTATAGGAAAGGAAGAAAAAAATGGATGCTATAAAAGGTAAATACTTTAGTATTACAGATCCACAAGGAGTAAATACAGTAATATATAAAGTAAACCAAACAGAAAAAGAAATTTCAGAAAATGCTCCTAAATTTACAGTAGAAAGATTAGATGTTGCAGAAGAATTAAGAGGAGATTTAAAGAAAAAAACATTTTTTGTTGAAGAACCAAAAGAAACCGAAAAATTAGTAATTTTATCTTTTGGTAAAGAAAAAGTTATAGTTAATATGGGAATTTTAGAAGGAGATAAATTAAGTATTTCTAAAAAACCTTTACCAATAAAATTTAACACTTTATATTCTGAAAAAGAAACAGAATATAGAGAATTTAAATATACACCAAACTTAAAAAGACCAATATCAATAATCGATCCAGAAACAACAGAAGAAATTAAACCAGTTTTATATTTTGATAAAGAAACAAATGAGGTAAAAGGTAAATGCAAATTAAAACCATATAAATCATATTTTGCATTTGAAATAAGAGAAGACAAAAGTGATGTATAGGAGGTAAAGTAATGAGTACAAATGTACAAATTAATGTAGTTTCTACAAACATGGAAAAGGATAGTCTTAAAATGAAAGGAGCAGGAATGCTTAAGGAACCAGCAGGTGAGCTTTCAGTCATACATGTAAAACCAGGAATAAAAAGAAATTCTAATATATATGGAGAAGACGGACAGTTAGTTGCTAAATTAAACGGAAGAGACGGAAGAGAAAAATAAAACCAAAGAAAAGGTGATTTGATATGGGATATAAATTAAATAAGGCATTAAAGAAAAGTAAAACAAGTTTAATTATTGCACTAGTACTATGGGTAATTATAACCATAGTACTAGTTTCGCCTATTTCATATGCTGTAGCTAGATCTATGATAAATAACAAATTTGATTTAAATCAATTTTTAACTGAAATAGGTCCAGCAATAACAAATATATCAACATTGGTAAAGGTTTTTTCAGAAGGACATGGACAAACTTTCTGGAAAACTTGGCAAATATTTTCAGTAATTTATTTAGCATTTGCAATAATAGGTATAATTAAAGCGAGACCAAAACACGAATATACAGATATTGAACACGGCTCTAGTGATTGGAGCGAAGGTGGAGAACAATATAAAGTTCTAAGTAAAAACAAAGGCATAATACTTGCACAAGATAATTATTTACCAATAGATAAAAGAGGAAACGTAAATGTTTTGGTAGTTGGACGGTTCTGGTTCTGGTAAATCAGCTTCATACTCTATACCTAATGCATATCAAATGTTAGGGTCATACATATTTACAGATCCAAAAGGTGAATTGTATGATAAAACAGCTGGATATTTACAAAAAAATGGATATGAAATAAAAGTGCTTAACCTAGTAAATCCAGCAAATAGTGATGGATATAATCCACTAATGCATATAGCTAGTGAAATAGATGTAGACGTTATTGCTAATACAATAGTAAAAGGACAACAAGCAGAAGGTAATAAGTCAGATCCATATTGGGATGATATGGCAGAAATGCTACTAAAAGCACTTATATACTATTTAATGGCAGTAAGACCAGAGGAAGAGCAAAACTTAGCAAGTTGTTCAGAATTGGTAAGAGCAGCAAATGCAAATGGAGGTAGTAACTTACTTACAGATTTAATAAATCAGTTACCATATGATCATCCAGCGAGAATGTACTATAAATCTATAGAAATTGCTCCTGAAAAAACATATGGCTCAATATTAAGTTCATTACAATCTAAATTAGGTAAATTTGATTCAAAAGAGATTGCAGAAGTAACTTCAACAGATACTATAAATTTTGAAACAATAGGAACAAGAAAAACAGCAGTATATGTAATATCTTCAGATACACACAAAGCATATGACTTTTTACTTACAATATTCTTTTCACAAATGATTCAACAATTATATGACTTTGCAGACAAAAATGGAGGAAGATTAAAAGTACCAGCATTTTTTATATTAGATGAGTTTGCGAATATTGGACAAATACCAGACTTTGATAAAAAAATATCAACAAGTAGAAGTAGGGGAATTTCATTTAGTGTTATATTGCAAAACTTGGATCAATTAGAAGCAGTTTATGAAAAATCTCATGAAACTATTATGGGTAACTGCGATACACATGTATTTTTAGGAAGTAACTCTTTTAAAACAGTAGAATATTTTTCTAAAGCATTAGGTGAAAAAACTATAACAAGAGATAATATATCGGTAAATAGAGATAAGATGATGAATAGACAAGGATATAGTAATTCAGATCAAATAATGGCAAGAGCTCTTATGACACCAGATGAATTAAGAAGAATGGATAATGATTTATGTATTATATATGAAAAAGGCTTAAAGCCAATAAAAGCTAAAAAATATTATTATTTTGAAACACCTATGATAAAAAAATTAAATGAATATAGGCTTAATCATCTAGAATTTGATGTTGGAAACAGAGGAGAATGGAGAAAATTTAATCCTAATAATCCATACGTAGCAGAAGAGGAAAATAAAGCAAAAGATTTAAAAGTAGATTCGTTAGATGACTTATTTGCAGACGATGCAAATCAAGATAACAATAAAAATAAAGAAGAAATAAAAACTGAAACAAAAACAGCAAATACACAGAATATTGCAGATGCACCAATGTTACCCGATGATGAAGAATTTGCATATGATATTCAGAAAGAATTAGAAGCTAAATTTGATGAGTTATTTGGTACAGAAAATGTAGCAAACAAAACAAATTAAAATAAAAAACTAAGAAAAGGTATTCTATAAAAAAGAATGCTTTTCTTATTGTATAGGAAAAATCTACTATTCTTATATTAACTTGACAAGTGAACAAATATACGGTACAATTGCTTTAAAAAAAGGAGGAAATATGAGATTTGTACACATTGCAGATATGCACTTTGATGCACCATTTGTAGTTTTAAATAGTAGAACTAATTTGGGTGAAATACGTAGAATGGAACAAAGAAAAGCACTAAAAAAAGTAATAAACTATATAAAAGAAAATAATATAAAGTATTTATTCATAGCAGGAGACTTGTATGAAAATGAACATATAAGGAAAACAACTATCGAATATATAAATAATTTATTTAAAGAAATTCCAAACACAAAAATATTCATTTCTCCTGGTAACCATGATCCATATTTAAACAATTCTTTTTATAATACATTTGCATGGACAAAAAATGTAATAATATTTTCACCTAATACGCAGATATATGAAGGAGAAGAAGTTGATGTTTATGGATTTGCATTTACAGATTTTTATTGTAAAGGTATGAAAATAAGCGAAATAAAAATAAAAAATAAAAATAAATTAAATATTCTATTACTACATGGAACAATAGATGGTTCAATTGAAAATGTACAATATAATCCTATGAAAAAAAGTGAATTAAAGCAATTAGGTTTTGATTATATTGCATTGGGACATATTCATAAATTAGATTATAATTCAGAAGAAAACCAAAGAATAGTATACCCAGGATCTACTATTTCATTAGGATTTGACGAATTAGGACAACATGGTATGATAGTGGGAAATATAGAAAAAGAAAAAGTAGAATTAGAATTTATACCAATAGATAATAAAGAATTAAAAGAAATAAGCGTAGATATCACAGAAATCAGTGACAAAGAAACACTAATAGAACAATTAAATAATTTACAATTAGAGGAAAATTGTTTATATAAAATTATATTAATAGGCAAAAGAAAATTTGAAATTAATATATATGATTTATATAAAATGAATTTAAATACAAATATTGTAAAAATAAAAGATAATACCAAACCAGATATCAATGTAGAAGCATTATCTAAAGAAAATAATTTAAAAGGTTTATTTGTAAAGGAAATATTACAAGAAATAGAAAAAGGAGAAATAGATAAAAGTACTTTAGAAAATGTATTAGAAATAGGCTTAGATATTTTAGAAAAATAAAGGAGAAAAAATTTGAAAGTAGAAGAAATAAAAATAAATGCCTTTGGAACTTTAAAAAATAAAGAGATTAATTTAAGTGACAAAATAAACATTATTCACGGAAAAAACGAAAGTGGTAAGTCTACCCTATTAACATATATAAAAACTGCTTTTTATGGTATTTCTAGGAATAAAAATGGAAAAGAAATTTCAGATTATGATAAATATAAACCTTGGAGTGGGGAAGAATTTTCAGGGAAAATAAAATATACATTAGATAACGGTGAACAATTTGAAATTTTTAGAGATTTTAATAAAAAAAATCCCAAAATATATAATGCTAAACTTGAAGATGTAACAAACCAGTTTAATATAGACAAAAAAGAAGGGTCACAATTCTTCTTTGAACAAGTAGGCATAGATGAGAATATATTTACTTCAACAATAATGGCTGAACAGCTGGAGGTAAAATTAAGTGAGCAGAGACAAAATATATTAATACAAAAAATAGCCAATATAGCAGGTACAGGTAATTCTAATATGTCATATAATAAAGCCAAAGACAGATTAAATAAAAAACAACTAGATGAAGTCGGAACGGAAAGAACACAAGGAAAGCCAATAAATATATTAAAAAATAAAATAAAAAATATAGAACAGATTTTAGGAAAGTTAAACCTGTATAAGGAAAATAAATCTATAATAGAACAAAACAAAATAAAATTAAAAAATAAAATACAAGAGCAAGAACAAAGAAAAGAACTAATTAAGCAAATAAGTGAATTAAATGGAAAAATTATAATAGAAACCGAAAAAGCTAATTATAAAAGAAACATAAAAGAAGAAAAAGAGAGTAAAATACAAGAATTAATAAATGAAAAAAATAAATTAATACAAGAAAATAAGAATAACAAGACAAATAATAAATTATTTATTATTATATTTTTTGTATTAATAAGTTTGTTAATTGCCAATATAGTGATAATCAAAAATAAATTTATTACATATACAACATTAATATTAGTAGGTGCAGAAATAGTAATATATTACTTAGCAAAGGCACAAAAAGAAAAGAGAAAAAAAGAGGTTCTAAAAAATAATACAGATTTAATAAATACTAAAATAGAGCTTTTAGAAAAGGAAAAAGAAGTAATAGAAGAAGAAATTAAAACTGAAGAAAATGAGCTAAAAGCAGAAAAAGAGCATATAAAAAATAAATATAATATAGAACTATATGATATAGAAAATAGCAAAAATGATTTAGAACAAATAACAAATGAAATAAATGAAGGAAAAATAAAGTTAAATACTCTAGAAATAGAAGAAAAAGGAATATCAAGTCAGTTGGAAGAGTTAATAACACTACAAGAGGAGCATGAAAATTTAAGTGAACAACTAAAAGAAATAGAACAAAAAAATTACGAAATCAATTTAGCAAAAGAATTTTTGGAAAAAGCATATGAAAAAATGAAAACTAATATTACTCCGAAATTTACAGAAAACCTATCACAAACTATAAAGAACATAACAAATGATAAATACAGTAAAGTAAATATTAATAATGAAAATGGATTAATTATAGAAATGCAAAATGGAGAATATGTATCAGCCGAAAAATTAAGCATAGGTACAATAGACCAATTATACTTATCCTTAAGAATGTCTATGGTAGAAGAAATTTCTAAAGAAAAAATGCCAATAATTCTAGATGAGGCTTTTGCATATTATGATGATGAAAGGCTAGAAAATATATTAAAATATTTAATAGAAAGATTTAATAATCATCAATTAATTATTTTTACATGTACAAATAGAGAAAAAGAAATATTAAATAAACTAAATTACAAATTTAATAATATAGAACTTTAATAGCAAAATACCACAATACCTTGAAAAAAGTATATATATAGTATATAATAAATAGGTCAAATTTATTAAGGAGAGATAAAAATGTTTCAAAAATTAGAGGACGTAGAAAAAAAATATGAGGACCTAACACAAAAAATAAGTGATCCAGAAATTATTAACAGACAAAGCGAATGGAAAATGATGATGAAGGAACATGCTGAATTAGAGCCAATAGTAGAAAAATATAGAGAATATAAAAAAACAGAAAAAAATATGCAAGATGCTAAAGAAATGATGAACGACCCTGAACTAAAAGAATTAGCAGAAATGGAAATGCTAGAAGCAAAAGAAAAATTACCACAAATAGAGGAAGAACTAAAAATATTATTAATACCTAAAGATCCAGACGATGATAAAAACGTAATATGTGAAATAAGAGGCGGTGCAGGAGGCGAGGAAGCAGCACTATTTGCAGGAACACTATATAGAATGTATTCAATGTATGCAGAAAGAAAACATTGGAAATTGGAAGTATTAAATGAGAACGAAACAGGCCTTGGAGGATATAAAGAAATATCATTTATGATTTCTGGAAAAGGAGTATATAGTAGATTAAAGTTTGAAAGTGGTGTACACAGAGTACAAAGAGTCCCAGACACAGAGGCTAGTGGAAGAATACATACATCAACTGCAACTGTTGCAGTATTACCAGAGGTAGAAGATGTAGATATAGAATTAAATCCTGCTGATATAAAAATGGAGGTATTTAGATCATCAGGTGCAGGAGGGCAACACGTAAATAAAACATCATCAGCAGTTAGATTAATTCATATACCAACAGGTATGGTAGCAGAATGTCAGACAGAAAGATCACAAGTACAAAATAGAGAATATGCAATGAGAATGTTACGCTCACGTTTATATGAAAAAGAAAAGCAGGAAAGAGATGCTAAACTAGCAAATGAAAGAAAAAGCCAAGTTGGAAGCGGAGATAGAAGCGAAAAAATAAGAACATACAACTATCCACAAGGACGTATTACGGACCATAGAATAGGACTTTCTATTTATCAAATGGAGGACTTCCTAAATGGAAATTTGGACGAAATGATAGATAACCTAATAGCAGCAGACAGAGCAGAAAAGTTAAAGGGATCTGAAGAATAAAAATGGAAAAAATGAATACAATTTAGTATTCATTTTTTCATTGTATATTAGACGTTAACTTTTAAAGAAAAGCCACATAGACTTTGTATACATTTTCTCAATGAAAGCAAAATTAAGATTGAAAAATGTAATTTTTTGTAGTATTATGTATGTATATATAAAGAAAGGGGGATTTGAAATGTATAGTGATTATGGAGCAAATACTTTATTAGCTACTTCAAAAGTAACATCTAGTGCTGTATGGATAATAATATCAGCAGTATTAGCTATAGTTGGAGGAATAGTATTATACTTTACATTTTTAAGTAAAAAAAATGAAAGGAAATTTACAGGATTTTTAGGATGGGTATATGATTTCTTAACATTTAAGAAAATGATAATTGAAAATATATTAAGAATATTATACTTAGTTGCTGCTTTATTTATTACTTTAAGTTCATTTGCATTAATATCAACAAGTTTCTTAAGCTTCCTATTAACATTAGTTATAGGAAATGTATTAGCTAGAGTTGGATATGAATTATTATTAATAACACTCGTTATTTGCAAAAACACAACAGAAATAAACAAAAAATTAGATAAAAAAGAAAATGAATAAAAAGTACAACAAAAAACATCTCTAAAAGAGATGTTTTTTGTTATGAAGGAAAATAAATTAATCAAAGATTTGGTATATATACATTCCTTTATATTCCTCAAAAATTCATTCAAAATTATTAATAAAAGTTTAGAAAACATTTTAGTCAAAATTTGATAGCTGGCTTGATTTTATACAAATAAACAATTATAATTTTTTATAAGAGTATAAGAGATTTGGTGACAAAAATAGGTAATAGTATAAAAAATAAAACTAAAAATGAACCAAAAAACAAAAGTAAAAGTCTTAATAATAGGAGGAAGAAAAATGTCAGATTTGGAAAAAGCCATAGATGGAGATAAAGAGGCATTTAGTAGAGTAATAATAAAGAACAAAGAAGCAATGTATAAAACAGCAATTATAATATTAAGAAACGAAGATGATGCTTATGATGCATTACAAAATGCATTAATAAAAATGTATAAAAACATAAGCAATTTAGAGAATAAAGAAGCTTTTAATGCTTGGAGTAGGAGAATAATTATAAATTGTTGTTATGACTTAATAAACAAAAACAAAAAGGTAATAGATATAACATCAAGATTAACTGAGAATTATGAAGAGACAACAGAGGATATATATGATTGTGAGGATACACTTGTACAAATTTTAGAGCAAATAAAACCAGAATTAAGGCTTACAGTAACATTATACTATTACAATGATTTATCTATTAAGGAAATTGCACAAGTATTACAAATACCAGAAGGAACAGTAAAATCAAGGCTGGCGGTAGCAAGAGAAAAATTATATGAGATTTTGATAAAAGAAAGGAGGGAGATAAATGATAAGTGATGAAGAAAAAGACTTATATATAAAATCTAAAATTAAAGATGGCAATATACCACCAAAGATTAATGATTTATTTGAAAATTCATTAAAAATAATTGAAGAAAAAGGGGAGAAAAATATGGAGGAAAATATTGAAAATAATAAGCAAGAACCAAAGAAAAAGAGAAAAGCTTTAAGAGCTATAATATCTATTGCAGCTTGTGCAGTAATAGCATTAAGTGGAGGAAATATATATGCAACAACTAAAGGATATGACAATGTGTTCTTTATGATAAAAGAATGGATAATGCAATCTACAGAAACAGATGATAAAGATAAAATATTATCAGATAGAGATATAACAATATCATATCAACCAATACAAATAACAGACAATATTTGTGTATTAATATCTAAAATGCAAATAAAAGATGGTAAAGCAAACATAGCATTATCTGTTAAAAGAAGTGATGTAGAAAATGATGATGGATTACCATTAAAATATAAAGTATATAATATGAAAAAAGACATTTTATGCGAGCAAACTAGCGAAGAAGATAGTACATCAAAGGTCGCAATTTATGAAGATAATTTAATTTTAGAAAACTATTCAGAACAAGATACTGTTCTAGATTTAGAAATATATAAATCAAATGGAGAATTAATAACCACATTATATATAGACTTAGAAAATAAGGAAATTAATGTTATAGGATCAGGAAAATATTTAGAACAAATTTCTGAGATAGAGCTTAAAAAATTCTTAGAGGAAATAACAGAACTACCTCCTGCAGGAAAAAAATATAATAAAGTAAACTGCATAGACATTCCTAACATATCATATAGCAATGGCAATTACACAGTAACATACACATATTGTTTCTTGGTAAGTGATTCATTGTTTGAAATAAAAGATATTAACAAAGTAGAGATATATCAAAATACAATAGTAATAAAATTAAAAGAAAATGAAGAAAGTCAAGAATTTGAAAAGGTATCTATTGGCGAGCCAATAATAATTCAAAAAGTAGAAATAGAAGAAGGAGGTATTACCGTAGTTTATGGAGATGTAAATTGTGATGGGATAGTAAATAATGACGATGTAGATTATTTATTAAAACATTTAGCAAATTGGCAAGGATATGAACTAACAGAGCAAGGATGGGTTAATGCAGATGTAAATATAAGTGGAAAAATAGATGCTACAGATGTTTTAATAATACAAAGACATTTAGCAAACTTAGAAGGATATGAAACATTGCCATATGTTGAAAAAGCAACATTATATGGAGACGCGAATTGCGATGGAGTGGTAAATAATGCAGATGTGGAATATATACAAAAATATGTACTACAAGTATATGAATTAACAGAACAAGGAAGACTAAATGCAGACGTAAATCTAGATGAAAAGGTAGATAGTATAGATGCTTTAATAATATTAAGACATTTAGAAAATATAGTGGGATATGAAACATTACCATATGTTAAAGAAGCAACATTGTATGGAGACGCAAATTGCGATGGAGTGGTAAATAATGCAGATGTGGAATATATACAAAAATATGTACTACAAGTATATGAATTAACAGAACAAGGAAGACTAAATGCAGACGTAAATCTAGATGAAAAGGTAGATAGTATAGATGCTTTAATAATATTAAGACATTTAGAAAATATAGTAGGGTATGAAACATTACCATATGTTAAAGAAGAAACATTATATGGAGACGCGAATTGTGATGGCAAAGTAAATAATGAAGACATAGAATGTTTACAAAAATATATATTGCAAGGATATGAACTAACAGAACAAGGAAGAATAAATGCAGATGTAAATATAAGTGGAAAAATAGACGCGACAGATGTTTTAATAATACAAAGACATTTAGCAAATATAGAAGGATATGAAACATTGCCACATAAATAATAATAAAAAAATCTCTAAACTGATTTGAGTTTAGAGGTTTTTTGTGCTCAAAATTAGCAATTGCAAGGCATAAGAAGCAAAATGTTAACTAAAAGTGACAAAATTCCAATTAAAGTTGCTTGAAAATTATAGGATAAAATAGTAAAATAAAATCATAATAAATTGCCATACACAAAAAGCATAACATAAGTAAGGGAATGAATAAATTAATAAAATATATTTATGAATTATATGATTTATAAATATAAGAAGGAGTAAAAAATGAAATTTGAAGAAAAATTAATGAAATTAAGAAAGGAAAAAGGATGGTCACAAGAAGAGTTGGCCGAAAAACTTAATGTGACAAGACAAACAATATCAAAATGGGAATTAGGGCAAACTGTGCCAGATATGTATAACCTAACAAAAATTGCAGAGGTTTTTGGAACAACAGTTAGTGAATTATATTATGAAAAAGAAAACACAGAAGATGTAAATAATCTAACAGAAAAAGATAATAAAGGAACAAATAAAATAATTATAATAGTAATAGTAGCAATATTAGCAATTATACTTATATTAGTAGGCATAGGAGCAATGGTAAAAGGTAAAATATTTAATATATTTGGTAATATATTAGAAACGTCCAAAGAAAAGCAAAATTATGCATCTGGACTATTTAATGATGTATATGAGCAAGCTAATAATACAATTGGTAATATTATGCAACAAATGTTTAATTCTGACTTAGAACATTATTATGGAGAAGTAAGAGGAACATCTGTAAAGAATTTAATTGACGATATTGCGAAGTCAAATGGAGAAAATCCTAATAAAGTTATTACTTTAAAATATAATGATATAGAAACATCAAATACACAAGAAATTAGAAATGTAAAAGATAAAATAAATAGTGACAAAGTATATGAAGTTTCTTATGAATATGATGGAGAAGGATATATAAATAAAGCTATAATATCAAAAGAAAAGTTATCAGAAACAGCAATAAACTCATTTAACAGAACTTTTAAAAATTTATATTATGGAAGTAAAGATGGATTTTTTATGAGTCAATTTATAGACGAAGTTATAAAGTCAAATGAAGAAAATCCAGATCATATTATTACTGTAAATTATAATGGTGTAGAAACAAGTAATCCAAATGAACTTAGAAATATGAAAAAACAATTTGAAAATAGAACAACATATGAGATTTTTTATGAGTATGACGCAAATGGTCTTATAAACAAAGCTAATGTTACAAGATAGAAAGTTTCCTTAAAAATTGAAGGATAAAAAATAAAATATTGAAATTAATTAAAATTAAATTAGAATTGTTAAAAAAGTATGTATAAAAAATGTACATACTTTTTAATTGTATGGAAAAGAGCTTTATATGTTTTGGTAATTTTTATAATACTTTACCAATATATTAGTATAAAAACAATATAGAGGTGAAGAAAAAATGAATAATTTGCTAAAAACCACACTAATAGGATTATTTTTTGGAACGTTTGGAACTACAATAGGTGGAATAATTGGGGTAACTGTTAAGAATACATCTAAAAAGTTTTTAAGCTTTATACTAGCATTTGCATCAGGACTTATGATTTCAATAGTATGTTTTGACTTAATACCAGAAGCATTTAATTTAACAGGAATATTAAATGTGTTTATAGGAATAGTATTAGGAATAATCGTGATGATTATTTGTGATGTACTAGTAGATAGAAAATTTAATATAAAACATAAAAATAAGAATTCATTACTAAAAACAGGAATAATAGTAAGCATAGGCCTAGCACTGCATAATTTCCCAGAAGGATTAGCAATTGGATCTGGATTGGAGGCTTCAATAAAATTAGGTTTATCATTAGCAATAGCGATATGTTTCCATGATATACCAGAAGGAATATCAATGGCAGTACCTATGAAAAATGGAGGAATGAACTCTATAAAAGTTGTATTTTATGTAGTATTATCTGGAGTTACAACAGGGATAGGGGCATTTTTTGGAGCATTAGTAGGCTCTATATCACAAACAATAATAGCAATATGTTTAGCATTTGCAGCTGGTGCAATGATATATATAGTATCAGGAGAGTTAACTCCAGAATCAAATAAGCTATATAATGGAAGGATGACAGCAGTTGGTAACATTTGTGGATTATTATTGGGAATATTAGTATTAAATATTACTTAAAATGTTGAAAAACAAAAATAACAAATGGTATAATAGTGCTACTAAAGAAGAAAAGGAAAGTGATGAAATGTGAAGATAATGTTTGTATGTACAGGAAATACATGCAGAAGTGCTATGGCACATCATATGTTAGAAAAAATTGTAGAAGATAAAAAAGATATAGAAGTGTATTCTTGCGGAATATATGCAGATAGTGGAGAGCCTTCAACATATAATGCAATAGAAATAATGAAAGAATATGGCATAGACATGAAAAATCATAGAGCATCTAATATTAAAGAAACTAATATAGAACAAATGGATTTAATACTATGTGCAACAGTATCACACAAACAACTAGTATTAAATATGTATCCAGATTTAGTAGGAAAAGTATATACAATAAAAGAATATGTGGGTATAGGCAAAGAAGGACGAAACATGGATATAAAAGACCCATGGGGATGTAGTACCGAAGCATATAAACAATGTGCAGAAGAAATAAAGCAGTGCATGTCACTTTTGGGACGTTCCTTTTTGTGACATTTTGTCACTTTGGGGACACACCTTGTTAGAAATAAAAGAAAAATGAAATAGTAGCGAAGGAGAAAAAATGCAAGATTTAATAGAAGGATTAAATAACAAACAAAAAGAAGCAGTGCTAGCAACAGAAGGACCATGCCTAGTTATAGCAGGAGCTGGAAGCGGAAAAACTAAGGTTTTAACACATAAAATAGCATATTTGCTTTCAGAAAAAAATGTTAAGCCATGGAACATATTAGCAATTACGTTTACAAATAAAGCAGCAAATGAAATGAAACAAAGAGTAGAAAAATTAGTAGGGGAAGCATCACAAGAAATGTGGCTTGGAACCTTCCACTCTATTTGTGTGCGAATATTAAGAAGATTTATAGATAGAATAGGCTTTGATTCTACTTTTTTAATTTTTGATACAACAGATCAAAGAACTTTAATTAAAGAGTGCATTAAATCAATAGGACTGGATGACAAATTATTTACAGATAGGGGAGTTTTATCTGAAATAAGCAATGGAAAAAATGATATGTTAGAGCCAAAAGCATATCAAATAAAATATGCAGGTGATTTTAGAAAAGAAAAAATTGGTGAAGTATATGAATTATACCAAAAGAAGTTAAAAGAAAATAATGCACTAGATTTTGACGATATTATAAATTATACGATAAAAATATTAACGGAAAATCCAGATGTTTTAGAATATTATACAGAAAAATTTAAATACGTATTAGTAGATGAATATCAAGATACAAATAAGGCACAGTTTATGTTAGTATCTATATTAGCTTCAAAATACGGAAATATAACAGTTGTAGGCGATAACGACCAGTGCCTTATTGGAGAAACACCTATAATTACTAGCAGAGGGATAAAAAAAATACAAGATATTGAAAACGGCGAAAAAATAATATGTGCAGCAGGAAATGGAACGGTCAAAGAAGGAGTAATTGAAGAGAAGTTAAAAAGAGAATATAAAGGGAAAGTAATAAAAGTAATAACAGAAAATGCACATACAATAATAGGAACGGGCAATCATATAATATTTGCAAGATTAAAACCAAATTATAACCATTACTATGTATATTTGATGTATAAAATGGGAATGGGGTATAGAATAGGACAAACTAAAGGGGTAAGAAAGGATGAATGTGATAAAATATGGCTTTTAAGAGTATGTGACACCATAGAAGAAGCAAGGTATTATGAAGCATATTACTCATATTATTATGGAATACCAATGCTTGTATTTCATGTTAACGGAAGAGAGCTACAATGGCAACAAAAAAGTATCGAGAAATTATATAATAATATAGACACAAGTAGTAGAGCTAAAAAATTAATGAGAGATATGGAAATATATGAAGAATATCCTTCTTTTGTACCACAAGCATCAATAAGAGGGGATACACAAAGAAAAATATTGAATATTGCATATTTTGCTGGTAAAGGAAAAAGACAAGGACCATGTAGTCATAGAATATATATAAATTCGTCAGATGAGAAACTAAAAGATAAATTAGAAAAGGAAGGCTTTAATATACGAAAAGGTAAGGATACAACATGGAGGATAGAGACAGAGCGAGCAAAATATAACGATGCATATAAGCTAGTTGAACATATAAAAACAATAGATGAAGATATTATAGTGTCTAATAAAATAAAACTTTTAGAAGGAGAATTTTTTCAATTTATGCCACTATCACATGTGAAGCCAAACATGGAAGTTGTTATATGTGAAGATGGCATGCTAAAAAAAGATATAGTGAAAGATGTGACGATAGAGCAATACGAGGGATATGTATATGACATAAATGTACCAGAATATAGACACTATTTTGCGGACGGAATATGTGTACATAATTGTATATATGGATTCAGAGGTTCGGATATTGCTAATATATTAAACTTTGAAAAAGATTTTCCAGGCAGTAAAATTGTAAAATTAGAGCAGAATTATAGATGCACAGGAAATATATTAAAAGCAGCAAATGCAGTTATAAAAAACAATGAAAACAAGTACGACAAAAAATTGTGGACAGAAAACGAAGAAGGAAAATTGCCTTGTATTTATAGAGCAGAAGATGAATATGATGAAGCCACATATATAGTGAAACAAATAAATAGGCTAAAAATGGAGGAATATTTAAAATTATCTGACTTTGTGGTCTTATATAGAATGAATTCACAATCAAGAGCAATAGAAGATATCTTTAGAAGAGAAAATATTCCATATAAAATTATAGGTGGACTAAAATTCTATGAAAGAAAAGAAATAAAAGATATAATTGCATACTTAAGATTAATATTCAATACATCAGATAATTTATCTTTAAAAAGAATAATAAATGAGCCCAAAAGAGGCATAGGAAAGACAAGCCTTGATAATGTACAAGAAATATCTGATAAAACTGGTACATCTATGTATGAAATAATAAAAAATGCAGAGCAATATGGGTTAAACAGAGTAAAGGCAAATAGCATTGAGTTTGTACAAGTAATAGAAGAATTAAGAAAACAAGTAAATGAAGTTTCTATATCTGAATTAATAAAACTAACACTAAATAAAACAGGATATGTGAAAGCACTAGAAAATGAAAACACAGTTGAAGCAGAGAGTAGAATACAAAACTTAGAGGAGTTTTTGACTGTAGCAATAGAATTTGAAGAGCAAATGGCAGAAAATACATTGGCAGAGTTTTTAGAGAGTATAAGCTTAACAAGTGACATAGATGACATGGAGGAGAGCGAAGACACCGTTACTTTAATGACACTACATAGTGCAAAAGGGCTAGAGTTTCCAGTAGTATTTTTAGTTGGAATGGAAGAGGGAATATTCCCAGGTTACAAATCTATTGGAGAGCTTAAAGAATTAGAAGAGGAGAGACGTCTATTTTATGTTGGAATAACAAGAGCAATGCAATTTCTATTTTTAACATGCGCCCAAAGAAGAACAATATTTGGTTCAACAAGTTATAATCAAATGTCAAGATTTTTGAAAGAAATACCAAAAGATTTATTAGATGGATATGATGAAATAGATAGCAACGACAACAATTCTTTTAAAGATTCTAATTATGGATGGGAATATGGTACAAATTACGCTGGCAAGGTTAAAACATATAAATTTGACAATATAGAGAAAATGCCAGAGTCAAAAGTGAGAGCAGAGGCATTTCAATTTAGAACAGCAGAAAGTTTCTTAAATTCTTTAAATAACAAAGCCAAAGAAAAACAAGTAGATATAAGTAAATACAAAGAAGGGCAGAGAATATATCACAAAAAGTTTGGAGAAGGAACAATAGACAAAATAGAAGAAGAAGGAGAGGACTATAAATTAGATATAAACTTCGATAAAGTGGGGCATAAGAGATTAATGGCGAAATTTGCAGAACTAGAAATAATAGAATAAGAAAATTAAAAATGAATAATAAAATGTGTACAAAAAACATAATTTATTATTCATTTTTTAATTAATAAAGAAATGTTTTTAATAATATGTAAATTTAAGGACTGTCCCCAAAGTGACAAAATGTCACAAAAAGGAACGTCCCCAAAGTGACAATTATTGTTGTAATTCTGTTTTTACTGTTTGAATTTCTGTTACAGTTGCTGGCTGCGCTGGTTTATAATATCCTTTAGCTTGTGCTATCTTGAATAATTCATATTGAAAACTTTCATCATTGTTGCGTATTTGTTGTATAGTTTGTCTTAATTGCATATTTTCTGCTTCAGAAATAACACCTTGGTATGTTGTAAGTTCTGATTTTACCCCATTTAAAATATCATTTACCATTGTTTTTTCATCCATTTTTTTATTCCTCCTATCCATTTAAAAATGACATCAATTTTTGTTTAGTGTTTAATGCATCTTGAGCAGATTTAGTAAAAATTTGCTTAATTTGTGGGTCAACGGCTTGTGATGCATATGTGTTTAACTTTTGATAAGACGTTTCGTGAGCACCTATGAGATGTCTTAAATTTTGTAGTTCTACTTGACTTAAATTTGGCATATTTATCCTCCTTCTATATAAGTAATATAAAATTATTATGAACAAAAAAATATAATTTATACAATAAGAATGCTAAAAAATGAAAGAAAAACAACTTTAAAATGAGAAAAATAAAGCAAAACTTTACGGAAATAAGATAAACGGAAAATTTAAGGTATAATAATTATTGAAAATAAAAGAAAAGTAGTATAAAATATTACAGAATAAAATGATAGGAGAGTGTTTATTATTAACATATTAAAGAACATTGCTATATATTCAAGAAAAACTATAAAAATAATTATATTAATAGTTTTAGCTACTATTTTTATAGGAAGCATAGTGTTTTTTTACTATAAACCAACATATGCAGTAACATTAAATGGAGAATTTGTAGGCTATACAGAAAATAAAAGCGAATTACAAAAAAAGATAAACCAATACATAAATGCAGATGATCAAGCAAATGTGGCATTCGTTCAAGTAGATCAAATGCCAGAGTATAGATTATGCCTTTTGAAAAAAGATATAACTTCTAATGATGAAGAAATTTATGCTAAAACTACAGAAAATGGAACTGCATATTATAAATATTATGCAATAACAGATGATAAAAGTGAAAAAGCCTATGTAGCAACTTTTAAAGAAGCAGAACAAGTCATAGAAGGTTTAAAAGAAAAAGATAGTGATAACAAAGAAAAAGTAGGAATTGTTGAAAAATATGAAACAGATTTAAAAGAGTTTACAGATGTAGAAAAGTGTATTGCAAATTTATATGTAGAACCACCACCACAAATAGTTTATGCAAGTACATCAGGATATGCATCTGGCAATTCTAATGCTAAAGTAGATATAGGTATAAATCTGATTAAGCCAATATCAGGAGTAATAACTTCAAGATTTGGACCAAGAGCGAGAAATAATCATGGAGGATTAGATATAGGTGCAGATGCTGGAACACCTATAAAAGCGGCTGCTTCGGGCACAGTAGTAACTTCTGGATGGTTGGATGACTATGGTTATATAGTAGTATTATCACATGGAAATGGAGTACAAACAGCATATGCACATTGCAGTCAATTATTAGTATCAACTGGTGAACAAGTATCTCAAGGAGAAGTAATTGCAAAAGTAGGTTCAACAGGTAGGTCAACAGGAAACCATTTACATTTTGAAGTAAGAGTAGATGGAATAAGATATGACCCACAAAATTATGTGTATTAAAACAATAAAAAGGATGTTAAATAAATTTTAACATCCTTTTATTATTGTATGTGAAAAGTTATTGCTGTATTGGGTTACTATTCTCATTTGCTAAGTGTTTATAAAATGCAATATTAGCAAATTCAATATAAGGCATTAACCAAAGCATACCTATTCCAAAAGTTAGAATCGCTAAAATTGCCCAACCAATAAAACTTAATTGTAATAAAAACAATTTCCAACGGTTTCCTTTCATTAATTTCTTAGATTCATTAACAGCAACTATAGGAGTAATTTCAGGGTTTTCTATGGCAATTACGTTTGAAAAACTGTAGTAGTAAGTCTGAGTTGCAAGCCATATTATAGAGGCAATGTAAGCTATAATTGCAATTATTATTAAAGCTAAAAATGTGGTTTTGTTAGCAAGAAGAGTTGAGCTAAAAAACGTAGCAGTACCAATGCCTATAATAAGAAAAATAACAAGCATACACACAATAAATGGTATAATTAGCTTAATAAAAATGTTTAAAGCTATTTTCCAAGCCTTTACAAAGTTAGTAAAACCCAAAGTAAAGAAGTCAAAAGGATTTGTCTCTTTACCATTATAAAGGTTTACAAATGACATTAGAAGTCCAAAAGATATTGGAACATTTATAACAGTAACAGCAAGTGAAAAAGTTAATTTAAGTGAGTCAGGCAAACGATTTTGTATAATATTAATAATAAATGTTATAAACATATATGCAAGTGTTATACAAGCAGCTTTTCCCCACTTCCCAGACAATTTTTCGCGAGCTGTTGCTCTAAACTTAGATAAAGTCATATAAAAATCTCCTTTCATTTTTGATAATATTATGATATATTAATTATATGCAAAAATCAAGTACTACATAGGGAAAAAAATCGAAAAATGTAAGTGAAAGGATAAATAGTAAATGAATAAAATTATAAAAAATATAGCAGAAGAATTAGGCATAAAAGAAGAACAAGTTAATAATACTGTAAAATTAATTGATGAGGGAAATACAATTCCCTTTATAGCACGTTATAGAAAGGAGGCAACAGGAGGGTTAAGTGATGAAATACTTAGAGATTTAGATGAAAGGCTTAAATATTTAAGAAATTTGGAAGAAAGAAAACAAGAAGTTATAAAATCAATAGATAGTCAAGGTAAACTTACTGATGAAATTGTAGAGGCTTTAGAAAATGCAAAAACACTTTCAGAAGTTGAAGATATCTATAGACCATATAAGCAAAAAAAGAAAACTAGAGCTACGGTAGCCAAAGCAAAAGGTTTAGATCCACTAGCGCAAATAATATTTGAACAACAAGATAAAAGAAATATAGAAGAAATAGCAAAAGAATTTGTAGATGAAGAAAAAGGTGTTTTGACTGTAGAAGAAGCAATTCAAGGAGCAAAAGATATAATTGCAGAAAATATATCAGACAATGCAAATTATAGAAAACAAATAAAAAGAATGTGCTACAAAGATGGAATAATAACTGTAAAAGGAGCAACAGACGAAAAATCTACATATGAAATGTACTATAATTTTAATGAAAAGGTAAATAGAATACCAAGTCATAGAATTTTAGCTATAAATCGTGGTGAAAAAGAGGAATACTTAAAGGTTAAAATAGAAAAACCAGAAGATTATATTTTAGAAATGATTAATAAAGATATTGTAAAAGGCGCTACACAATATACTAAAATTTTAGAAGAAACAATAGAAGATAGTTTTAAAAGATTAATAGAGCCATCTATAGAAAGAGAAATACGTTCTGACTTAACTGAAAAAGCAGAAACACAGGCTATAAAGGTATTTGGAAAAAATGCGAAACAATTATTATTAGCAGCTCCACTAAAAGGGTTAACAGTAATGGGATTTGACCCAGCATATAGAACAGGATGTAAAATTGCAGTAATAGACGAAACAGGTAAATTGCTTGCAACAACAACTGTATATCCAACAGAGCCACAAAATGATGTAGAAGGTGCAAAAAAGGAATTAATAGCATTAATAAAAAAATATAATATTAATATTATAGCAATAGGAAATGGAACTGCTTCAAGAGAATCAGAAAATTTTGTATCAGAAATGATAAAAGAAATAGATGGAAATATACACTATGCTATAGTAAGTGAGGCAGGAGCATCAGTATATTCAGCTTCAAAACTTGCGACAGAAGAATATCCGGACATAAATGTATCATTAAGAGGGGCAATTTCAATAGCAAGAAGGTTACAAGACCCACTAGCAGAGCTTGTAAAAATAGATCCTAAATCAATAGGAGTAGGACAATATCAACATGATGTAGATCAAAAAAAATTATCAGAAAGCTTAACAGGTGTAGTAGAAGATGCAGTTAATAAAGTAGGTGTGGATGTAAATACTGCAACGCCATCATTATTATCTTATGTATCAGGAATTAATAAAACAATAGCAAATAATATAGTTAAATATAGAGATGAAAATGGAAAAATAAAGGAAAGAAAAGAACTATTAAAAATTCCAAAATTAGGGAAAGTAGCTTTTGAACAATGTGCAGGGTTTATGAGAGTATTTAATGGAAAAAATCCATTAGAAATAACAGCAGTTCATCCAGAAAGTTATGAAGTAGCTGAAAAGTTATTAAATAATATTGGATTTAAAAAGGAAAATCTATTAGATAAAGAAAAATTAATTATAATAAAAAATAAATTAGCAGAAATAAAGATAGAAGAAATGGCAAAACAATTAAATATAGGTGAAATAACTTTAAAAGATATAATACAAGAACTTTCAAAGCCAGGAAGGGATCCAAGGGAAGATATGCCAAAGCCAGTATTAAGAGCAGATGTATTAAAGTTTGAGGATTTAAAAGAAGGAATGGTATTAACAGGAACTGTAAGAAATGTAACAGATTTTGGAGCATTTGTAGATATAGGAGTAAAACATGATGGATTAGTACACATATCACAATTAAGTGACAGTTTTGTAAAAAATCCTTCAGATGTAGTATCAGTTGGAGATATAGTAAAAGTAAAAATAATAGGTATAGATGCAGAAAGACAAAAAGCACAATTATCAATGAAAATTTAGATATTAAATGTTAGATAGAAAAAAAGAAATTGTTATTATATAACAATTTCTTTTTTGTATTATTTATATTGTGCTTGAATTTTTTCAATTTCATTATAATTATTATTCAAAATATCTAGAAAAGTTTTAGCTATTTTAGGATCAAATTGTGTTCCAGCACATCTTTCTATTTCAGATTTAACTACCTCTAAAGGTAAGGCATTTCTATATGTTCTTTTAGATGTCATTGCGTCAAATGTATCTGCAACAGCAGCGATTCTAGCAAAATATGGAATATCTTCACCAGCTAATTGAGAAGGATATCCTTTTCCATCAAATCTTTCGTGATGGTGCTTTACAATAGGTATAATATCCTGAAATACTTTTGCATTACATAAGATGTGTGCACCAATAGAAGGGTGATTTTTGATTTCTGAGTATTCATCATCAGTAAGCTTAGACTCCTTAAGTAATATACTATCTGGAATGCCTATTTTACCAATATCATGAAATAATCCACCTATTTTTAAAGTGTTAATCTCAGAGTCGGATAAACCAAGATGTTTGCCAATTAAAACTGAGTATGCGGAAACTCTATCAGAATGACCTCTAGTGTATGGGTCTTTTGCTTCAACCGTAAATCTAAGAGTTTCTACCATATCTAAATATGCTTTTTCTAAACTATCATATGCATCAGATAATTCATCATTGATACGGTTTATTTCATTTAATTGCTCAACAGATTTTATAGCGGCTTCAACTAACAAAAGCAATTGATCAAATTTATCACTTTTTTCACAATAGCATTGAATATCTAATTTTCTTATTGTCTCTAAAGGAGGTGCTAAATCCTTATGACCAGTTAGTAATAAGATATATAATTCTTTATTGAACTTTCTAACTTCTTCTACAACCTTATCACCATGAATAGGTGTCATCATAAAGTCCAAAAGCATTAAGTCGAAATGCTCGTTTTTAACACGTTCAATGGCTTGAACGGGATCAGTAATTCCGACAAAATTATATCCATTTCTAATTAGTAGAACAGATAAAGAATCTAATACACCTTTATCATCATCAACTGCAATTATTTTATAACCTGTAGTGGTATTAGATTGAATGTGTTTTCTCATAATATCACCTCTGTACTAATACATAATATATTATAAAGTGGGGAAAAAATCAATAAAAAAGTAAAAAAAAATCAAAAAAACTGTAATAAAAGTAAAATTTTACTTACATTACAGTTTAAATTTAACTACTGTGGTAAAATTATATTAAATATTGTTCCTTTACCTTTTTCAGTTGAATATGTAATATCTCCATTAAAATGAGCACGAATATTTGAATATGACATAAATAAACCAATACCTGTTCCATCTTTACCTTTAGTTGTTATCATCTCTTTAAATAGTTTTTCTTGTACTTCTTCAGGAAGACCACCAGCATAATCTTTAATTGAAACAATAACATTATTTTTTTCTTGGGTAATAATTAAATCAATATCTTGGTTTGGTTTGCCGTTATATGCTTGAATAGCATTTGAAATCATATTATTTACTACTTGAACTAAACCATTTATATTACCATGCAACACAAGTGATTTATCAACTTCAAGCTTTACATTTAAAGTAATTAAAGCTTTTTTCAATTCGTGTTTCATAAGAATATCTACTCTTTTAGTTAGTTCATCAACTGTAAAAGAATCTACTGTATCTTCAGATAATGCAACTGCTTGTCCTTTTACAGCAGTAATAATATCTGACATATATTCCAAATATGATTTTATTTTAGAAATCCAGTCTTTCATATCACTTGCAATTGCTAGATGATCTTCAACTGTTACATCTTTATCAACTATAGATTCTTCATATTCTTTAATTAAATCAGTAAGACCCTCTGTAGCACCCGAAATTGACATTATAGGAGATTTTAGGTTATGTGCAATACCTCCAATTAATTGACCTAATGATGCTAAACGTTCTCTTTCTACTAAGATGTCTTGATTATCTTTAAGAGCTTTCATATCTAATTTGTGTTGAGTTATATCTTTAAATAGTATTAATATACCCAAAGAAACATCTTTATTAAAAATTGAATTTATTTCTATTGTAAAATATTTATTCAAGTTTTTAAAATGCTGTTCAAATACTATAGTTTCAGTTGATTTTTTTACCGTATCTAAAGCTTTTTGTAATTTGTTAACATTCATTTCATACTTTTTATGAGTTTTCAAAAAATTTATTACATTTTGCCCTCTTATTTCACTAGCTGTTAGACCAAAGGTTTTTAAAAATGTGGCATTAAAGTCAGTTATTAAAAAGCTCTCATCTAATACAAGATAACTATCTGATATCCTATTTACAATAGTTTGTAAAGCTATTGGGGCAACCCCTAAAAAATTAAATTTAAATATAGCAAATGTAAAGCATAACATTGTAAAAGCAAAAGATATTGGAGTAATATATACTGTCATAGGTATAATTTTTAAAGTACCTAAAATGTTTGTTATTAAAGGAACACTTACACCTAATATAATTAATAATGATTGTTTAGAGAAAAAACCAGAGCTTGCAATAGTAGCCTTTAGCATGTATATAATACCAATAAAAAGTAAAACATAAGAATATATATTGTGAACAGTCATGTAAGGACCAGGGACTCCAAGAGAAATGTTAGTAGAATATATTATATAAAATAAATGATGAAAGTCATTGGTCCATAATATTATTAAGGATAAAATCGGGATTAATGTAAATAATAAATAATATTTATTAAATTTTAATTTGTTTTTACCCAATATTAATCCTGTAAGAAAAACGCAAACTGGTAGAAAGCAAGTTCCTATGTATATAAAGTTTTCAAAGTAGATAGCAGGTACACTGAATAAACTTGTAAAAATAGTCTGTAAGATTACCCCAAGACATATTATAAATACGCAAGTTAAATCTAAAATAAATATTACTCTTAATTGACTAAGATTTTTTTTATGGAAAGTATATATAATTAAAAATATTATATATATAAGAGAGATAACTAAGAGTATAAAAGGTAGTGTAAAAATTTTTGCCATTTGCATTCCTCCAAATTTTTAATTTATAAATTTTATCTTTTTAAAATAATTAATACATTTTACAATATAATTAATATCTATTGCATTCCATTCAAATCCAATCTTATTTAAATATTGAATTGTAAATGAAGCATCTAATTTTATTCTAGAAGTATATACAAGGTTTTTATGAGAGTCTAAATCTTGTACAATACCAGAAATTAAGTGTTTATTTTCATCATCAGCAAGTATTCCAGTTATAATGTAGGACATCATTTTGTTAGAAACAGGAAGCATTTCAATATTTAATGTGGATAATGCAGATTGAAAATCTGGTATTGATAATAACTTAGGGTTATAAATATGAAATACATTACAAGGACTATTATATTGTAATATCTTTACTATAGAATTTGCACATAAATCTACAGGAGTAAATTCTATAGAATGTGATAATGAATATTTTGGAAAAGCGCCAATTTCTATAAATGACTTTATTCTCCTAGCAAATGCATTATCATCAAAATTCTTTTGAAATACACCATCAGAATATCTATTTGTTACATTTCCTACTCTTAATATCTGAGCATCTAAACCATCTTCAATTGCCTCTAATACAAGAATTTCAGCTTTATATTTTGTAATAGCATAAATTCCTTTAATATTTTGCCCAACATATAAATCTTTTTCAGTAAAATTTTGAGAATTTGTTTCGCTAATATTTGAAGTCATAGTATCTTTCTCTCCAAAACCAGAAATACTAATTGTAGATATATGAATTAGCCTTTTATTGTTTTGCTTACAAAAATCCACTACATTTTTAGTACCAGTAACATTAATATCTTCAAATAATTTTTTTAATCCAAAGTGTTTAACTAGAGCACCAGCATTAACTACAACATTTATGTTTTGTGCTATTTCTTTATAATCAGCTTCTGATAATCCGATATTGGTTTTTACAATATCGCCAGCAATTACTTTTATTCTGCTTTCATATTTCTTTATATTATCTCCAAAATAAAATTTTAGTCTAGCCATAAGTCTATCTTTAGGAGATTCTCCGTCTTTAGGCCTAATTAAACAATATGATATACCAGTTTCTTGTTCTAGGAATGAATACAAAATATGAGCTCCCAAATATCCTGTAGCACCTATCAACAAAATATTTCCTACATTATATTTTTCAATCTTATTTAAATTATTAATATTATTTCTAGATAAAAGGTCATTTATCTGTGTATAGTCATAGTTACTCATAAAGTTTTCTACTGGACTTGGAAGTTTTTGCGAAAGCTGTCTGACTGTAGGATAATTAAATATATCAGCATATTCTAATTCTAGTCCATATTTTAAAGCTTCAATTTGCATATTTATTGCTAAAATAGAATCTCCACCAATATCAAAGAAATTATCATTAACATCAATATTATCAATTTTAAGTAAATTTTTCCATATTTGCAATAGTTTTTCTTCATTTGAATCTAATGTTGCAATATTTACATGAGGGGAGCTAACCATTTTATGAGTTTCAGGTAATGGTAGAGCTTTTCTATCTATTTTTCTATTTATTGTATATGGCATAGTTTCTAGTTTCATAACATATGTAGGTACCATATATTGAGGTAAGAATTTACGTAAAGTTTCTTTAACAGTAGTTTCACTAATATCAGTATCAGCAACATAATAAGCACATAAAAATTCTTGATTATCTAATACTATTTTATTAACTATAGCTGAAGTAACACCATCCATTTTTAAAATTTCATTTTCAATTTCACTTAATTCTATACGCAAGCCTCTTAATTTTACTTGATTATCTATTCTACCTAAACATTGAACTTTGCCATCAAATGTCCAGCGACCAATATCACCAGATTTATATATTTTGCCAGGACCGAAAGGATTTTTTAAAAATTTTTCTGCTGTCATTTCTGCTTTGCCAATATATCCATCTCCTACCTGAATACCACCTATATATATTTCACCAATTACGCCAATAGGCACTTGTTTCATATTTTTATCCAAGATATAAATTTGTGTATTTAGTATAGGGGGACCAATAGTTATTTCTTTCTCTCCATTTAAATTTTGAACATTTGAAAGTATAGTAATTTCACTAGGACCATATATATTATATATTGTTATATCATCTGCTAAAGCACGCAAATCTTGTACAAACTTTTCAGGTAATGGTTCTCCACCAAATACCATATTTTTTACTCTTGCCAATGCTGTATCTGGTTCTCTATTATCATAATTAATTTTCATTAAGCTTGGTGTTACAGTCATTACATCAACATCATATTTTTTGATTAGTGCATCTAAAAGTTTAGGATTTCTATGTTCTGCATTATTTGCCATAACAACTCGTAATCCGTGTGTTAGAGAAACAATTATCTCATAAACAAATATATCAAAAGGTGTAGAGGTTACAGAAGCAATAGCATGTTTATTTCCTTCTTTTAGATAATCTAATACTCTTGTCATAGCCTGAACCATATTAGACATACCAATTTGATTTAACATTACGCCCTTTGGTGTGCCGGTAGAACCAGAGGTATATATAATATATGATAAGTCCGTTTCTTTAACTTGTACATCTGGATTATGTGTGTTTTTACTATAAATTTTAGAATTGTCCAAATCTATTTCAATAGAGTTCTTAATTTGAGAAACTTTATCTTTTAATGATTTTTGGATTAATACACGCTCTATCTTACTATCATTAATGTAATATTCTGTTCTTTCTATAGGATATGTTGGATCAATATTTAAAAATGCAGCACCAGCTTTTAAAATTGCTATCATACATACAATAGTCTCTAATGAACGATTAGTCATAATTGCAACAATATCATTAGGTTTTACGCCTTTTTCAATTAAGTGATGAGCTAAACTATTAGCTTTTTCATTAAGTTCTTTGTAAGTTAAAAATTTATCATCACAGATAACAGCAATGTCATCTGCATGTAGAACAGCTTGTTCTTCAAATATTTTTGAAACAGGAGCTCTATTAATAGGACCATTAGTATCATTAAATTTGTTTAATAATAATTGTTCCTTAGGTGTTATTATATTAATATCATCAATTTTACAATTTGCATCATTTAATAATTGATCTAGTACAAACATATAATGGGCTATAAAACTATTAATAGTTTCCTCTTTAAATATATCTGTTCTATATTCAATATTAATATTATTACTTTGTGGCTCTATTTCTAATGTAATATTGAATTTTGCCGTATTTGTATTAACGGGAATTATTTTATAGTTTTTATTATTTTGTTGATTTTGATATGTTAAAACAATATCAAATAAAGGATTTTTTGAATTATCTACTGGAACTTGTAATTTTTTTACAAGTAAATCATAAGGGTATGATTGATTTTCCAAATCTTCGGCAACAATTTTCTTTAATTTTTGTAAAAAAGTATAGACAGTTTTATTTGTTGGAACTTTAGCCCTAATTGCAATATTATTTACAAACATTCCTATTATATCTTTAGTTTCTGGAATAGTTCTATTTGCTACAGGAGAGCCTATTACAATATCTGGTTGACCAGTGTATTTATATAAAGTTATAAACAGTGAAGTTAAAAACACAATATATGGTGATACTTGCATTTCTTTAGCAAAATTATTTACTTTATCGAAAAGAGTAGGTTCAATAGTATTATATATTTTATTTCCGATATACCCTCTGTTTGCAGGTAAGGTATAGTCATATGGTAGATTTAAAGATTCAAAATCAAAATTTTTAAATCTATTTAACCAATATTTCTCAGACTGTTTAATAGTATCACTCTTAAAAAACTCTTTTTCGTATACAGAGTAATCCTTATATTCTAAAGGTAATTTATTTAGAGAATGTTGGTTATATGCATTAAAGAAATCTCTTATTAGAATTTCTAAAGAAACACCATCCATAATTATATGATGTGAATCCAATAATAATAATGTTTTTTTGTTATCTATATAGCATAAAGAAACTCTTAATAGTGGAGCTTTTTCTAAATCAAAAGGTTTAGAAAAAGTTTTTAAAATATCATCAATATCTTTTTCTGTATTATAAGATATGTCAACATTAAAATCTACAGTATCTAGTATTTGTTGTTTTATTTCTTCTCCATCAGATACAAATATTGTTCTAAAGCTACTTTGGTTTTGAATAATTTTTTTGAATGCTTGTTCAACTTTTTTCTTATCTAATAAAGCATCTATTAATATTGCACCAGGAGCATTATATACTAAATTGTTATTACCTATTAATTTACAAGCATAATAGATTCGTCTTTGAGCTGAAGACATAGGCAAGCAATTAAGTTGTGTTTTAGGTATTGGCAAAATAGAAGAAGATTCAATGTTAAATGAAGTCCTATCATCAATAATTTTGCATATATATTTTATAGTATCCGCATCAAAAATCTCTTTAGCAGAAATTGTAACATGGAAATTTTCTTCAACAAAAGAAGTTAGACTTATAGCAAGCAAAGAATCTCCGCCTAATTCAAAGAAATTTTTATTCATATCAATTTTTTTTGAATCTAGTTTTAATAAATTTATTAAAAATGATTGAATGTTATTTTCAGTTTCTGTTGATGCATATTCAATATTAGTACGACAAGCATTAAACTGATCTAATTTTTTCATTAATCTATTTGTATCAAGCTTTCCGTTTCTATTTGAAGGAATTTCAGCTATTCTAATTATTTGAGATGGAATCATATAGTAAGGTAGAAAATTTTTTAAATAATTACGTAATTTGACCATATCTATATCATTATTGCTTATAACAAATGATATAATCTTTTTATCAGGTGATACTATAGTAACACAGTTTTTTATGTATTCCACATTTAATAACAAAGAGGTTATCTCTTCCAATTCTATTCTAAATCCATTAAGTTTTACCTGATTATCTTCTCTACCAACATATTGAATATTACCATTTGGTAAATAATATCCAATATCTCCAGTTTTGTAAACAAAATCATTGATGCTTTTAATAAACTTAAACTTTTCTTTAGTTTGTTCCGATGAATCTAAATATCCATCAGATAAGCAGTCACCAGATACGCAAATTTCACCGAGGAGTATTTAAGGGTTGTATGTTTTCATCTTTAGATAATATATATGCTTTACAATTTGCCATAGGTTGACCTATAGGAATGACAAATCTTTCAATGTCATTTATTTCATTATACATAGTAGAGATACAACATATTGTAGCTTCAGTTGGACCATATCCGTTATGTATCTTCATATTAGAATTTAGAAGTAAGAACTTATTTAATGTAATATTATATATACTTTGTACTCCTACTAATAGTTTGTTTAAAGACACAGCCTGTGAAACAGATAAATGTTCAGCTATAGTTTCTAAAATGGTAGGAGGAATAAATGCAAATGTTAAGTTATTTTGTATAATATATTCAGATATAGATTTAGGATTATAAATACTAGAATCATCTAGTAAATATAAGGAAGCACCACAAAGTAATGGTATAAAAATTTCTTGCATACATGCATCAAAAGATATATTAGCAATGCTTAAACATCTATCATTATTATTAATAGTGTTTTCAAATCTACTTTGAATTCCAAAAACATGATTTACTAAAGCTCTATTACTAATACTAACAGCCTTAGGTTTACCAGTAGTACCAGAGGTATATATTATATAAGCTAATTCTGAAGAGGCACCTTTAGGTAAAACAATTTGAAAATCAATATCTAAAAAATTAAAATCTTCAATATCTAATTTTCCTACAGAACTGGTAATGTTGTGTAGGAGTGAATGTTCAGTAATTATCATAGGTGACTTACTATTTTCAATCATATATGTAATCCTGCTTTGAGGATATTCAGAAGAAAGAGGTAAAATAATATTATTACTTTTTAGTATTCCCAATATTGATATAATATAGAATATGGATTTATGCATGTAGACTGCTACAAATGTATTCTTAATATTATTTTTTATCAAATATCTTGCTAGCTGATTAGCTTTTTCATTTAGTTCTTTATAAGTTAAAGATTTGCCCTCAAATACTACAGCAATATTATCAGGAACTTTATTTACTTGTTCTTCAAACAATTCAATAATAGTTTTATCTCTAGGGTAATCAGAAGCAGTATCATTAAATTCATACAATAATTGGTGCTTTTCTTTTTCAGTAACAATATCAATATCGTTAAGCAAAATATTATTGTTAGCTAATATTTGTTCTATAATATGACAAATACGAGCATGAATATCAGAAATATCCTTCTTAGAATATTTTGAGGTTTTGTAGTCATAAAGTATATTTAAACTGCCAGTATTATTATAATCAGTAACGTGAATTTGTAAATCATCGGCAGAATTTCCATTGAAAATCCAATGGGTTTCACAATCAATATCCTTGTTTTGAGTATCTGTAATTTGATAAGATAAGACTATATTATATAAATTAGGAACAGTTGAATCAACTTTTCTAATATCTTCTAATATGTTTTGATAAGGGTATTTTTGATGCCTTAACATAGACATACAATTTTGAGCAATAGTTTTAGAAAAATCAATAAAACTAGAATTATTTGGAATACTAATTCTTAATGGAATTGTACTAACAAACATACCGCTGGTTTGTTTGTCAGCAAAATTAAGCCTATTTAAGATAGGTGTGCCTATGACGAAATCATCCAAATTTGACACTCTACCAATATAAATTGAAAAAATAGATACTAAGAAATTATAAATAGAAATTCTATTGTCCTTACAAAAAATAGATATTTGTTCTATAACATCTCTAGAAATGTTATATGATTGTCTATCAGCAATAGATGATATCTTTGATGAGATTTTTTTAATACTACCTGGAATAGTAGCAGCTTCAGGAACTGTTTCATATACTGTGTCCCAATATTTTTTGTCATTTTCGCAAGCAGGACTAGATAAATAAGCTTGTTCTTTCTCTATAAAATCAGAATATGAGTATTTATATTGAATTGGGTTAGTCGAATTTGTTAAATTTAAATATTCTTGAACAATTTGCTTACAAAATAGGCCAACAGTCCAAGAGTCTGATATAATATGATGTATAATTAAAACTGTAGCTGCTGTGTTATCAGAAAATTTAAAAATTTTACAGTTAAAAAGGTTGTTGCTTTCAAATGCAAAAGGTGTTTGACACATTTGCTCTTCAATAGGGTATAATTGAGATAAACTATTAAGTTCAATAATCTCAGGAATATATTGTTCTTGAGAATCGGTGAAAAACTGAATGATATTTTCACCTTCAATTTTAAAGTTTAATTTAAAAATATCAACATTGGCAATAACATTTGCAACTGCTTGCTGAAGCACAGAAATATCCATAGGGCATTTAAAATAAACACTACCGCCAACATTATTTATAGAAGTACCACTGTAATATTTTTCAATATTCCAAATATTTTTCTGTGGATTTGTTAAGTTATAGACTTTTTTGTCCATAAGATTATCCCTCCATCGTTAAAATTTACTCCATTGTACAATAAAATACAAAAAAAGCAAAGTTATATATATTAAAAAGCAAAAATGGTGTATTTTCGACAAAAATTGACAAACATCTTTATTTGAAAAATTTTTAGCCTAAACTATTAAAATTATATATTAAAAAATGGAAAAAAGCAAGAAAATGTTGGAAAAATCTACCTAATTCAAAAAATATATAAATTAGAACAAAATATTGATTTTTTAAAAAAATATTATAAAATGTAATAGTAAACAATTATGAAAGTGGGGAGAAAAATGCTAAAGAAAGCATTCAAACATTTTTTAACAATAACAAAACATAAAATTTATGTATTTAAATTAAGTATTAAGGCAGGGATTCCAATAAGAGGATTTTTTCACGATTTCTCAAAATACTCTTTTACAGAATTTTGGGAATCAGCTAAATATTATACAGATGGGAAAAAAAGTCCAATAACAAATTGCAAGCAACAACAAGGATATTCAAAAGCTTGGTTGCACCACAAAGGAAGAAATAAGCATCACCATGAATATTGGTATGATTATGAAACTAAAGATGAGGTACCAGTTATACCATATAAATACACGGTAGAAATGATATGTGACCAACTTGCAGCAGGAATGACATACAATGGAAAAGACTGGGAAAAAGATACACAATTAAAATATTGGAGAAATATAGAAAATAGAAGAAAAATAAATCCGCAAATTGCCAATATGCTAGACGAAGTATATGTACAAGTAAGTCAAAAAGGAATAGATGAGGTCATAAATAAAAAGCATCTAAAAGAATTATACAAAAAATATTGTGAATAATAAAAAAGTCGGCAGTAAAGCCAACTTTTTTTATCTAAAAATATTTCATTCCAATTTTAATGGCATTATTAGCAATAATTAACTGACCGTTTTCAAGCAGTTTGCTGATAAACACTTTAGAATTATTAACAAATTTAGCAAATTCTATAATAGCAGAATTAAACTTTTGTATATCAGAATAATTAATATTAATATTGTCAAAAACAATATAATATTCTTCTTTATATAGATATAATAAAATATTTTGTGCTACTTTATAGCTTAAAGATAAATTATGATTTTCTAAAAATGTAATAAAATTACAGAAATCTTCAAAGGAGGCAAATTTATAAATAGCATATTTAGCATTTGTTTTGATATTTTTTCTCTTTGCAGAAATCTTTTTATGTATGTTTTTAGTTTCAGGAATTACTCTTGTAACTGTAACAATAAACTCTCCGTTCGCCATAGCTAAAGCTTCGATTCTTACTGGGCAGTCTTTTACTTCAAAACCGATTTCTTCTTCAGCCTCTTCCAAAATGTCTAAAAACAAATCCTGCTTTTCCAAAGAGTTAGACATAAAAGTATGAAAATCAATATTTTTATCTTTCAAATCTTGTGATGTTAAAATTATTCTTATTTTATTTTCACCGAGTTTTTCAAACTTCATTATATATCCTCCAAACATTATTACTACATATAATATTATAAATTTTAAAAATTGTGCTAATGTTTACTATAGCACAAAGTAAATAAAAATAAAAGGGTAAACAGTAAAATATTAGTATTTAAAATTATTATAGCATATATACAATTAAAGTTAAATGATAAAAAAATGGAAAATTTAAATTTTAAATTTTTAAAGTAAATGATATTGATCTTGTGAAAAATATTTGGTAAAATTTAATTATAGACACAAGTATTTTCAATAAAACTAGTGAATAAGTTTGTAAGAGCTGTTCAATACGATGGATATGGAAATACTGGAGTTATTAAAAAAACCTATGTCACCATTACAAAACAACCATATTGGGGACCATTAAATAATGGTACTGGAGCATGGGGATGGAACTATAGACTTATTGAGACAAAAAGTTACACATATACATCGTGGAATGGAAACGGAGGAATAAGCAACCCTAATTATAATGGGTATTGGAAGTACAACTTTAAATAAATAAGAAAGGTAAGAGACTCCTTAATTTAAGGAGTCTCTTCAAAATTGAATAATAATATTATTTTGCTCAAAATATTTATTAAAAAGATTATATTGCTTTTGATATTCCTCAGTAGATATCTCTTTAGAACTTATAAGTTCTCTTTGATATATTTGATTATTAACTAAATAGTCCTTAAATTTTTCAAAGGTATAAGTGCCATCAGTTTTTTTATTTAAACAATAAACATAATATTGCTGATTATCTATTGTTTCATACATATAATAAACAATATTATCAGGACTTTCAAATTTTAGTATTCTTTCGTCAGAATCATAGTAATAATTAATATTAAGAGATGATGAATAATTTATATATATTAAGTTACCGGTATTAAATAGAGGCATTGTAATTTGAAAATTAGATGGTCTAATATGTGAATCTAAACTAATATAGCCACAAAAGTCCAAATCTAACAAAGAAAAAATATTACTATAATTTATTTCTTTATCTAATGATTCATATAATATTTTACTAATAGGTTTATGATTATTATCTGAAACAATAACAGAAAAATATTTTTTATCATTAAATTCAAGTGGGGTTATATTATAATATGACTTTTCTGAATTAGATGTATCATTATTATAAGTAATGTTCGAAGTTATAATTGTACTGTCATCTTCATAATGAAAGTCATATTTGTATAAAATTGTATTATCTTTTGAAACTGCAATTAAATTTGATAATTCCAAAAATCTTTTAGCGTTGTCATATTTAATTTTAATATAATTACCATAATTATCTACAACTTCAGTTATTTTATTATCTTTATCAAAAGTATAATTTAAATTATATTCTTTTTCTTGAAATGAGCCATCTTCTAATTGAAATTTGTATTTATAATGAAGTAAATTTCCAAAATTATCAAATTGTTCTTCAAATATTTCATTAGGATTTCTAAATCTACCTTGTTCGTTTGTTGAATATAATGTAGTATTTTTATTATTATGCATAATACATACTATTAATGTAATCAATAATAGCATTATAATTACTGATATTATAATTAATTTATTTTTTTTCATAGGTGCCTCCTTATATGTAAATTATTATAGTGAAATTGTCCTAAAAAGTCAATGCTAATATGGATAATAAATTTTTAAAAAAGATCAAACAATTTTGGCGAATTAAAAAAGTAAAATAGTAAGTTCTAGTTACCGATTAAAAGCTATTTAAAATGGAAAATTTATTTTTATTTATTATAAATATTGAAAAAAAAACGTATAACGTATATAATACTATAGAACAAATGAAAAAAATGGGAGGAATGGAACAGTATATGGCAACTAAAAATAAAAATGTATGGATATTGCTATTATTTATATTATGTGGATTGGTATTAGGTGGATTTTTAGGAGAGCTTGCCTCAAAGGTGGACTTTTTGTGGTGGGTATCATATGGTGAAGAATTTGGACTATCAACACCAGTAACATTAGATTTAAATATTATAAAGCTTACAATAGGTTGTATGTTCAAAATAAATATATCATCTATTATAGGATTAATATTAGCAATATATATATATAGAAAAGTTTAATTTATTCTAAAGTATTTAGCGGGGGCGGGAAGGACTATATTATGAAAATTAAAGAAATCCCCCAATCGGAAAGACCTTATGAGAAGTTAGAAATGTATGGTGCACAAGCACTTTCTAATGCAGAGTTATTGGCTATAATAATAAAAAACGGAACAAAAGAAGAGAGCAGTGTTATGTTAGCACAAAAAATACTTTCTATGCAAAAAAGTACACAAGACAGTTTAAGATTTTTACAAGACATATCTATAAAAGAATTTATGAGTATAAAAGGGATTGGCAAGGTTAAAGCAATACAACTTTTAGCTGTATGCGAATTAACAAAAAGAATTTCAAGGCCAATTAAAAATTTTAATGTACAAATAAAATCTCCCCAAGATGTAGCAGATTTATTAATAAATGAATTGAAATATGAAAAAAGAGAAATAGTAAAAGTATTAATGCTTAATGTTAAAAATAATATATTAAAGATACAAGATATAGCTCTAGGTGGGACAAGTTTCGCTGTTTTTGAAATAAAAGATGTATTAAAAGAGGCAATAAAAATAGGAGCGCCAAAGATAATTTTAGTACATAACCATCCGAGCGGAGATCCAACGCCAAGTCATGATGATATAGAATTAACGCAAAAGCTAGAACAGGTATCAAAAATGTTAGAAATAGAACTACTAGATCATGTAGTAATAGGAGATGGAAAGTATAAAAGCATATTTTCAATGCTTAATAAAAATAAGGGTAATTTGAATTAGCCCAAGATGGAGGATTTATGAACTTTTTTAATTTTGTTTCAAAAGATATAGGAATTGATTTAGGAACAGCAAATATATTGGTAACACTGAAGGGGAAAGGAATAATATTAAATGAACCATCAGTAGTAGCAATAGATAGAAAAACAGGTGCAATACTTGCAACTGGTTATGAAGCAAAAGAAATGTTGCGGAAGAACACCTGGAGAAATAAAAGCTGTTAGACCAATGAAAGATGGTGTAATAGCAGATTTTACAGCAACGCAACTAATGCTAAAAAATATAATGCAAAAAATAGTCCAAAGACATAACTTAGGGAGACCAAGAGTTGTAGTAGGTGTACCATCTGGAATTACAGAAGTTGAAGAAAGAGCAGTAGAGGAATCTATATTACAAGCAGGAGCAAAAGAGGTTTATTTAATAGAAGAACCGATGGCAGCAGCTATAGGTGCTAATTTAGATGTGGCAGAGCCAAGTGGAAGCATAATTGTAGATATCGGAGGAGGAACTACAGAAGTTGCAGTCATTTCTCTAGGAGGTATTGTAGTAAGCAATTCACTAAGAATTGCAGGAGACGAATTAGATGAAGATATAGTAAATTATATAAAAAAAGAAATGAATTTAGCAATAGGGAATACTACAGCAGAACAAATAAAAGTAGAAATAGGTTGCGCTATGCCACTTATGACAGAAACTAGTATGCAGGTAAGTGGAAGAGACTTGGGTACAGGTTTACCTGAAACAGTAACAGTAACATCTACGCAAGTAGAAGAAGCAATGAGAGAATCTATAAACAAAATAATAGATATAGTAAAACAAACTTTAGAGCAAACTCCACCAGAGTTGGCATCAGATATAATGGAAAAGGGGATTGTATTAGCAGGAGGCGGAGCACTAATTAAAAATTTTGACAAATTATTGTCAATAAGAACAGAAATGCCAGTATATGTAACAGAAGATCCACTAGAATGTGTAGTTAAAGGTACAGGCAAAACAATAGAAGATTTAGAAAGACTGAAATCTGTTTTAATAAACTCTAGAAGAAAAAGATAAAGTGACTGGAGGACTTAAATGTATAAAAACAAAAAAGGTGGAATAGTTGGAATTATAATAACAATTATTATATTAATAATTATAGTTTCATTAACAAATGTGGAAATAAATAAAGTATCTAAAGTAGAAAACATTTTTAGTGCTGTAGTTATGCCAATACAAAATAGCCTAGTATATTTAAAAAACAAAATAAAAGGTAATGACAGTTTTTTTCAAAATATAGATAAATTAAAAGCAGAAAATGAAGAATTAAAACAAAAAAATAGTGAGTTAGAACAAAAATTAAGAGAATTTGAAATTGTTAAATCTGAGAATGAAACTCTAAAAGAATATGTCAATTTAAAAGAAAAATACAATAATTATGAAAGTATACCATCATATGTTATAAATAAGGAGATAAGTAATTTTGGAAGTACTATTATAATAAATGTTGGGAAAAAAGATGGAGTAGAACCTAATATGACAGTTATTTCAGACAAAGGATTAGTAGGTTATATTATATCAACAACTAATACTACGGCAAAAGTTCAAACGATAATAGATACTGCAACAGCAGTAAGTGCAACAATTAGTACTTCAAGAGATAGTATTCTAGTAAGAGGCACACTTGATGCAAATTATACACTAAAAGCAACATATATACCAACAGATGCAAAACTTTTACAAGGAGATATTATAGAAACATCTGGAATTGGAGGAATATATCCAAAGGGAATTAAGATAGGAACAATTAAAGAAATAATTAATACAAAAAATATAACGGATAGATATGCAATAATAGAAACCGCGGTTGATTTTTCAAAATTGGAGACCGTTTTAGTAATAAAATAAAGGAGGATTACTTGAAAAAAATATTATCAATTATAGCTATAACAATAGTTTTTTTTGTAATATATTTTTTACAAATAAACTTATTTAACTGGTTTAATATATATGGAATTTCTCCAAATTTATTTATAATATTTATATTGTTTATAGGACTTTTTATAGGTAAAAAAATAGGATTTGCTTTTGGAATAATATTTGGATTATACATAGACATTATAAATGGAAAAATATTAGGACAAACAGCTATTATGCTAGGAATAGTTGGACTATTAGGCGAATATTTAGATAAAAGTTTTTCTAAAGAAAGTAGAATTACACTAATGCTTATGGTAGCAAGTACTACAATAATATATGAAATAGGTATATATTTAATAAGTATTATTAGCTTAGGAGTTAATATAGAAATATTATCTTTTATCAAAATATTGTTAATAGAGATTATATATAATACAATTATTACGATAATTATATATCCTTTAATACAAATGGCAGGAGTAGAATTGGAAAATACATTTAAACAGCAAAAAATAAGAAGCAGATATTTTTAAATAGAGGTTGGAGGTTAAGAAATAGAATATAAATATTAGACATATAACCACAAACATCTAACTTTTAGTATTCAATAAAGAAAGGAACAATGATGAATAATGATAATAGAAGCTCTAACTTAAGATATAATATTATTACCATCCTTGTATATATAGTTGGGATTGTCTTAATTGTTCAGCTTTTTAACTTACAAATAGTAAATGGTAAAGAATATAGGGAAACTTCCAATACAAGGTTAAGTAGAGAAACAGTAGTTAAAGCAGCTAGGGGGTCAATAAAAGACAGAACAGGTAATTTACTTGTAACAACGAAGATGGGATTTAATGTAGACTTATATAAAACAAAAATAGATACAGCAACATTAAATAAAACTATATTAAATACAATAAGAATATTGGAAAGCAATAAAGATAAATACATAAATAATTTACCAATAAAAGTAAATCCATTTGAATTTGAAAATCAAGATGAGGAAACACAAAAAAAATGGAAAAAAGGAAATGACATTAACGAAAATGCAACAGCAGAAGAATGTTTCTATTCCTTGAAAAAAGAATACAAAATAGAACAGGAAGATATTTCAGAAGCATACAAAATAATGGTGGTTAGATATGAAATAGCTAGAAATGGATATAGTAGCATAAGACCAGTAACTATAGCAAAAGATGTAAGTAGAGCAAGTGCTGTAAAATTAGGAGAACAAAGTATATATTTTCCAGGAATATCAGCAACTACTGAGCCACTAGTATCATATCCATCGGGTAGTTTGGCATCACACATATTAGGATATGTAGGTAATATAACACAAGCCGAATTGGATGGAAGAGAAGATACATATGGAATAAATGATGTAATAGGTAAAGTCGGAATACAATATGTGTTTGAGGAATACTTAAGGGGACAAAATGGAATAAAACAATTAGATATGTCTGTAGATGGAAATATAACAGACGAATATATAACAAAAGAAGCTGTTGCAGGTTCAGATGTAATATTAACAATAGATGCTAATTTACAAGCAACAACGGAAAAAGCTTTAGCAAACAATATTAAAAAAATTGCAAGTGGCGGATTTTCTAAAACAAGCGAAGCAAAAGCTGGAGCAGCAGTAGTTATGAATGTAAAAACTGGTGAAATATTGGCAATGGCAAGCTATCCAGATTATGAACCAGAGCTTTTTGTAAATGGAATTAGCCAGAAAAAGCTAGATGAATATAACAAAGGAGACAACATATTTAATAGGGCAATAAGTGGAGTTTATGCACCAGGGTCAACATTCAAAATGATTACGGCAATAGCAGGATTAGAGACAGGAGCAATAACACCAACAGAAAAAATAAATGATGTAGGAGTATACAAAAAAGCACATGAACCAGCATGCTGGATATGGAATAGCTATGGAATGACTCATGGCTGGTTGAATGTTACAGATGCAATAATACATTCATGCAATTATTTCTTTTATGAAGTAGGATATAGAGTAACAATAGATAATATAGCAAAATATGCAAAATATTATGGATTGGGGCAAAAAACAAATGTAGAATTACCAATGGAGGAAGAAGGAGTTGTAGCAACAAGAGATAAAGCAAAAGAAAGAGGAGACGAGTGGCAAATAGGAGAGACTCTCTCGGCAGCAATAGGACAAAGTTATAATTCATATACACCAATACAAATGGCAAAATATATTAGTATGCTTGCAAATGGGGGAAAGCCAATAGATGTAACGATAGTAAAATCTGTAATAGATGTAAATGGAAATCAAATTCCAAAAGAAGAAATAACTAAATTTGTAAATGCAAAATTGGGACTAGAAAAACAAGAAAAAGAAGACCTAAATATAAAGAAAGAAAACTTAGAAGCAGTATTAAAAGGAATGAAGGGTGTTACAAGTGAAGAAGGAGGAACGGCATATAGTACCTTTGCTGATTTCAATATTGAGCTAGGAGGAAAAACAGGTTCAGCGCAAACAGACGTAAATGGAAAAGTAAATGGATGGTTTGTAGGATTTGCACCATATGATGAACCAGAAGTTGCAGTAGTAGTATTAGTAGAAAATGCAGGCTCAGGTTCGTATACAGCAGAGGTTGCTAGAGATATATTACAAGAATATTTCGGAATGAATATGGAAAAAGTAGAGGAGAATTTAACAGCATTACCAAGTTCAGAAATTCAAAATTAGAAAGGAATTGAAGTAAAAATGGGAGTAAAAGACTGTATTAATGTAACACTAAAGAAAAATGAAGTGACAATAAAAATAGACATAGGGGCAGAACACAAAAATGTAATAGCAAACCTTAAAAAGAAATTACCAGAATTAAAAAAACTATACAAAGAAGATAAAACACCAATATTAGTAAAAGGAAAAATATTGTCAACTCAGGAAAAAAGAGAAATAAAAGCATTAATACAAGATTCTATTGAAGTAGAAGTGAAATTTGAAGGAAGTAAAGCTCTGGGGTTATATGGAATACAGGAAACTTACTGTAGAGAAATATGCACATCAGAAACAAAGTTTCATAAAGGATCTCTAAGATCAGGACAAAAAATAGAGTTTGAAGGCAGTTTAGTAATTTTAGGAGATGTAAACGGAGGAGCAGAGGTTGTTGCAGGAGAAAATGTAGTTGTTCTAGGAACGCTTAGGGGACTAGCACATGCAGGGGCTAATGGCAACAAATCTGCAATAATAGCAGCCAACTCAATAGAAGCTTTACAAATAAGAATAGCAAATATAATTAAAGAAATAGAAAAAGATGAAATGGACACACTAAAAACATATGCATATATTGGGCAAGAAGACAAAATAATCATGGAATAAGAAGTGCCAGGGGGGTCATCAGTGGGGACGGGGATTTTTGACAAAAACATTGTCAAAAATCCCCGTCCCCACTGGCAACTAACTTAAGAGTAGTAATATAAGTGCAATAAACAAATATTGATCATCTACTTTTTCATTGTACAAAAAAAATAGTAATCCCATTAATAATACATCATCAGAATGTAACTTTAGTCCAAAAATTTCAAACAGCGTGTCATCACTTTTGTTATCTACTTTTTTATCTTCCTTACACTTACTAGAATTATTTTTATTTGAAACAGTACTATTTTTAATAGAATTGTTACTATAACCTGTATATCCGTAGTAGTAAGAAGGGTATCTTCTTCTAAAAAAAGGATAAAAAGGATAATTATACATCATTTTTCTTGTCACCGCCTAAAGGGTTTATAGCTTCAAAAACTTTACCCATACTAAAAATTTTTATGTACTGGTCAACTTTAGATTTTCTACTTTCTCTTAAATATGGTTTTAAAGATTTTAAAAGATTAGCCCTAGGGTCATTTTTCTGTTTATTCATTGAATCTACAATATTTTTCATTTTCAAAATTGTATCAAAATCTATGCTAGAAGTGTCAGTATCAGAAGAGTTAGAATTTTGGCTATTAGAATTAGAAAAATTATTCATCATATTTTTAATATCATCAGGGAACTCATTGTTTTTAAGCATACCACTTAACTTGCTCATAATATCTGACATATCATCACTCATTACACTCACACTCCTTAATTTACTATTCACCAAGACAATTGTTTATAATATGCAAAATAAATAGAAAACAATTATAATAATATAATACTAACTTTCAGTATTCTTTTTAATCTCGTTTATAATTGTTTCTTTATCTTTTGAATTCAAAATTTTACTTGCCTTTGCAAGACCTTCTTCTAGATCTTTTTTATCCATTTTAGACAAAATAGACATCAATTTAGCCATATCCATGTTATTATTCATAAAATCACCCCTATTAAATATATGATTTAAATACTATAATATTATATTCAGAAAATAAAAAAGTGTTACACTATGATATATTAGTCGTCAACTTGTTAGGGAAATAACATTTCTAACAATTCATGTGACGAAGGAGTGTCCCTAAAGTGACAAATTGTCACAAAAAGGAACGTCCCCAAAGTGACATTTGTAATATAAATTTAATATAAAGTTTCTAAAACAAAGTTCCGTAAATGAAGAGGCTAAAATGCAAAAGGACAGAGTGAAAAATATGTTGAAAAATAAATAAAAAATGCTAAAATAGATATAAATATTTAATAAAAGTAGAAATATAGTATTAATTATACATAAAGAGTTAAGAAAAAAGCATAAAAAGCTTGAAAAATAGACTGAATTTAGGTATAATAAAACTATAGTGTATTAATATGGGAAACCATAAATTATATAAAATTTAAATCTTTATTTAGGAGGTTTTTATGAAAAGGATTACAAAAAAAGTTTTAGCATCAATTCTTACATTTACAATCGCTTTTGCACAGCTATCGACATTAGGAATGTATGGAATAGCTTATGCAACTGAAATAAGAGATACTTCAACAAGTAACTCGAATGTAGAATTTGATGTTTATTTTGCAAATGAAGAACGTGAAATAGTATCAGATGTAAATGCAGAAGATATGATAATGTATCTAAATATTAAAGTAAAAGAAGCTGGCTATTTAAAAAATGGAATAGTTAGTTTTTCTAGTGCAAACTTTAATATAAAAGAAAACGTCGAAAACGAATACATACAAGAGACTAAGGAAGACAAAATATATTTAAAACAACTAGATACAAATTCAAATATATTAATAGAACTTCCTATAACTGCAAAAAAAGATAATATTATAGCAGTTAGCAATTTTACACAAGAAAGCAAGGTACAATTTAATGCAACATATGTAAATTCAAATGGAAAAGAAGTAGCAGTAGAAAAAGAACATACTGTTAAATTATTATGGAATGGAGAAGCAAAGATAGTTGCAGAAGCAACTGTTAATAAATATGTTCCATATAAATTGGGAGAAGAATATGGAATTGTTTTGCAATATAATATAAAAACAGGATTAGAAAATAACAACTTACCAATAAAAACTACAGAGTTAAAAGTAAAAATTCCACAAATAAATGAAAAAAATCCAACAAATATAAGAGTACTAGCTAATAATACAAAAGCAACAAATGGAAAAACAGATGGAATAGACTTCTTACAAGATAATTGGAACTATGATGCTGAAGAAAAAACAGTAAGTATAAAAGTAGAAAATATACCAACAGATGGAAATATTTCTTGGGCAAAAAAGTGTACAGATGAATATTTAGTAACATTTGTATATGAGGGTAAAGAAATATATGATTATGCAAATGCAACAGAAAAAATAGAGTTAAATGCAGACTTTGCAGTTAAAATAGAGGCATATAATAATGTGGAAACAATTAGAGAACAAGAATTTGCAGGAAAATTAGAAATTACAGAAAAGGTAAATGACATTGTAGACTTTAATTTAGTATGCACAAAAGAAATAAGCAAAGGATATATATATGCTAATTATGATGCAAAAGAAAAAATAGAAACACCTTATACTGTAAAATATACTGCAAACATAGCATATGCAGATTTAATTAATGTAATAGAGATTACACAAGAAAATGATAATTATAAAAATTCAGAAGCAGAATACAGTACTATCGTTTCTGACAAAAATGATATTTATACAAAACAAATAAGTATCCCAGCAAATGTATTTAACAAAATATTAGGAACGGAAGGCTATATAGATGTATTAAATATAAATGAAGAAAAAGTAGCAACAATTAATAGCGAAAATTTAAAAGATGATGTTTATATATTAGATTGTTCAGCACTAGACATAAATAAGTTAAAATTAAAAACAAGTGCACCAATAACAGAAGGCACATTAGTTATATATGTAGAAAAAGCTGTAAAAGAACAAATAGGCTACAACAAAGAAGAAATGAAAGATTTTGAAGAAATAAGTACAAGTATACTAGGGAAAACAGAATTAGCAGAGCAAGAAAAACAAGGAACAATTAAATTAATAGAACCAGTATCAAAAGCAGAGGTGACAATTAGCAAGCAAAACTTATCTACAGTAGTAGTAAACGAAAATGTAGAAATAAGAACAATTTTGGATACATCAAGTATAAAAAATAGTTTATTTAAAAACCCAACAATTAAATTAGTATTTCCAGAATATTTTACAAAAATAGAAGTGTCAGATGCAAAATTACTATTTGAAGATGAACTAAAATTGGAAGAAAGTAAATGGTCAACAGAAAACGGAAAAAGAATATTAACTTTAACTTTTGAAGGAACACAAACAAAATATAATTCAGAAGCAACAACAAAAGGAGCTACTATATCAATAGTAGCAGACATAACACTTAATACATTAACACCAGCTAAAAGCGATAAAATAGTAATGTATTACACAAATGAAAATACAAATTTATATGAACAAGCAGAAAATGGAGTTGGAGTTTCAGAAACAGAAATTAAATATATTGCACCAACAGGACTAGTAGCTGCCAGCGGAATTTCAAATTATGCAGAAGATGAAAAAGATATTTTATCAATATCAAATGAAAAACAAGTAGGAAAAATAGCAGTAGGAGCAGAAGCAAAAACAGCTACAATTAAAGGACTTATTATAAATAACAATAATAATAGTATTTCAAACACAGTAGTTTTAGGAAGACTACCATTTAAAGGAAATAAACAAATTGATACAACTACAGATTTAGAAACTACATTTGATGTGGCATTAAGAACTAAAATAACACTAACAGGAGTAGCAAAAGAAAATATAAAAATATATTACTCAGAAAATGGAGAAGCAACAAAAGACTTAGAAGAAGCAACAAATGCTTGGACATTAGAAATGGAAAATTTAGAAAAAGCTAAATCATATTTAATAGTATTAGAAAATACAGAGATAGATTCTGGAAAAACAGTAGAATTTACATATGATGTAGAAATTCCAGCAAACCTAGCTTATAATAACAATGCATACACTACATATAAAGTATATTACGATAATAACGAAGAATTAGGAACTTCAGCAGAAACTAAACTTTCATCATTAGTAGGGATATCAACAGGAGAAGGACCAAAACTAAAAGTAACATTAAGTTCAAATATGCCAGAAGGTTCAGAAGTTAGAGAAGGACAAATTGTAAGATTTACAGCAACAGTTGAAAATATTGGAGAAAAAACAGCAGAAGACGTAGTACTAAACATAGAAGCACCAGAAAACACAACACATGTGGAATATGAATATTCAGAACTTAGCTTTAAAATACTATCAGATAAAATAAAACAAATAACTTTAGGAAATATCGAACAAGGAAAGACTATTCAAAAAACATATGATTTAAAAATAAATAAATTAGAAGCAATAGCAGAACCGATAGAAATAATAAATAAAGTAGAAGTATCAGGGACAAGTTCAAATGAGTATAGATTATTAATTGCTAAAGGATATATAGAGTTAGAAACAACGACAAATAAGCTTACAACAGAGACTATTTTTAAGGGAGATAAGATTGAATTAAATACAAGAATAGAAAATATTTCGGATGAACAATTATCAAATGTTACCTTTGAAATGGATATTCCAAAAGGAATGAGACTTGAAAAGACTAAAGTGCAAACCGAATTAGTATCAGGTAGTATAGAAGCAAGCGATGCAAAACTAGAAGGCAACCTATTAACAATAAATATAGGAGATTTATCAACAGTAGAAAGCAAATATGTAGTTGTAATATTAGAAGCGGAAGATGTTCTTGGCGGTATAAATATATCATCAAAAGTTAGAGCAGATAATATATCAGAACATTATTCAAATATATTTACATATTATGGAGAAAAAATAGAATTAGAGATAGAACAAAAAGCAAAACAAGGACAAAAACAAACAGTTAAAGAAGGAGAAAATATAGAATATATTGTTAGTGCAAAAAATATTGGAGAAAAAGTAAGCACGGCTAATAAAATAGAAATAACAATTCCAGAAGGTACAGAGCTATTAGAAGCTAAGTATAAATATAACAATGAAGAAACTATTAAGTATTCAACATACAAAGATGTATTAACAATAGAAATAGACATTCTCAAACCAGAAGAAAAAATAGACATTAATGTCAAGTTAAAAACTAAAGAGTTAAGAGAGCAGAATGAAAAAGAAATAATAATAGAACCTGCAACATTAACAGCAACATCAGTTAATCAAATACAAGCTACAAATAAATTAAAATTTTATGTTCAACCTTCAATAGAAGAAAGAAGATATAAAATAACAGGTACAGCATGGCTAGATGAAAATAAAAATGGAATAAGAGAAGAAACAGAAACATTATTATCAAATATGCAAGTAATGTTAGTATATAAAGAAACAGGAGCAACAGTAACAGATACAGATACATATATGACAAAAAAAGTAACAACAGATGAAAATGGAAAATATGAATTCCTTAACTTAGAAAAAGGCGAATATTTAGTAGTATTTTTATATGATACAGAAAAATACATCATAACAGAATATAATACACAAGGTGTAGATGAAAGCATAAATTCAGATGCAATAGAGTTTGAAATGGAGCTAGAAGGGAAAATGCAAAAAGTGGCAATATCTGATGTTATAAAAGTAGAAGACACAAATATAAGAGATATAGACATAGGATTATGCATAGCAGAAAAATTTGACCTAAAATTAGATAAATATATAAATAAAATAACTTTAACAACACCTACAATAGGAACACAAGTATATAACAAAAATAACGAAAAACTATCAAAAGTAGAAGTATTAAACAAAAATGTAGGACAAAGTAGTTTTGTAGTAGAATATAAAATAGTTGTTACAAATGAAGGTAGTGCAGCAGGATATGTTAAAAAGGTAGTGGATTACTTACCAAAAGAAGCAAAATTTAATTCGGAATTAAATAAAGACTGGTTCTTAGCAAAAGACGGAAATGCATACAATTCTATTTTAGCAGATGTAAAATTAGAGCCGGGACAAAGTAAAGAATTAACTTTAATATTAAGTTATAATATAACAGAAAGCTTAATAGGAAGCATAATAAACAATAATGCAGAAATATACGAAAGTTATAATGAACAAGGACTACAAGATATAGACTCAAAAGCAGGAAATAAAATATCAACAGAAGATGATATATCAAATGCAGATATAGCAGTATCTATAGTAACAGGTAAAATAGTAGGCTATACAACACTTACACTATTTATATTAGGTTTATTAGGATTTGGTATATATGAGATAAAAAAACAAGTTTTGGATAAAAAAATATAAGAAGGGAGGTAGATAAAATGACGAAAAATAAATGGACAGTTAGACTAATATTATTAGTAACAATTATATTAGCAGGAATAATGATACTAATTAATATCAAATCCAATAATGATAATATACATATAAGTAAAATTGGCTTAGATACTAATATTCTAACAGCAGGAGAAGAAGATGAAGATTTATATTGGAATAATGATAATGCATTTGATGTAACGTCAATACAAGGTGGAGGATTTATTATTCCTAATATACCAGGCAGAGCAATATATTGTGAACAAAAAGGTGTAAGCTTAACATACCATGACTATTATATTACATATAACGACATATTGAATTATGGCGCAGATGCAGGAAATCCAGAAACAAAAATATTTAACTATAATACATCAGAGTTAAATCGTTATGGACGATATAATTCTAGTATTACGATGAACATTAGCACAAATGGATACTATAGATGTGGAGCTAAATTAGAAGGAGCAGATAAAATTCCGCATGAAGATGTAGCACCAGCAATAGCGTATTTAGTTACAGCCAGTCCTTACAATCAATGGACAAAGACAAAACAAATGGTATTATGGTGGTTATTATCTGAAAACAATTATACGGATTTAGAAGAATTAATAACAGCTGTCGATCAAGAAGGCAATCCTATATTCAGCGATTTATTAAAAACATATGCTAGAAACAATGAAGCAGCAATAACTAAGTTATATAAAGAATCTGTTAAATATAGCAATTTTTATAATAATGTTCCAACAAATGCATGGGGAAATGATTCAGGGAACTATTGTGAGAATCAAACTGATGTAGAAAACTTATCTTCAGAAATTGTAACTATTGATGGGATTCAGTATGTAAAAGCGGGACCATTTAAAGTACAATATATAGATGGATATTTTGACAATTACTATTCTAACAATGATATTAACTTCGGAGGAATAAGTGATTTATATTTGAAAACAAAAACGGAAAACACAAGAATAGATATAGACAGAATTATAGTTAATAACATTGAACGTGATCCAAAATATTTTCAGCCAATAGAAAGACCTTCTGATGAAAGTTCAACAGATGAATTTTATATAGATAGATCATCCGGAGAAATGCTACCAGCGTCACAACAAAATTTTTATATACTAGTTAAAAAAAGTAAATTAACAGAAGATGCAACATTAAATGCTGAATTCAAGTGGATGGGAGCAGAGGCAACGAAATGTACAAAAGTAGGAGTAAGATATGTACCACAAAATAAATTGGATACTTGGGAGGTTCAAAGGTATACATATAGTAACGGAAAAATGAAAAAATCTGATAATGGTTCTTATTTCAGACTAAAGGCGCTAGGACAACAAACTCTAGCTGAATATCACGGAATAAGAAAATTATATCATGATACTTTGGAATTAGGAGATGTCACACCACCTCCAGAAGAAGGAAGCTATGTAATTAATATTATTAAAGAAGATAATAATGGAAATCCTTTACCAGGTGCAACATTTAATGTGACAATAAATGGAGAATTACATGAAAATTTAGTTTCTGATGATAATGGAGTTATTTATTCAAATTCCCCATTAGTTAATAATGAAGAAGCAGACATATATGAAATAGAAGAAACTGGTACACCAAGTGGATATATTATGCTACAAAGAAGTATAAAATTTAAAGTTAATAAGCAATACAATAATAATACACATACTTGGGAGGCAATAGGTGTAACACTTATAGATCCAACGAACTTAGATGAAAATAAAGCACAAATAATTTGGAATAACAGTACACATACTGTAACTGTAATTATAAAAAATCTAAAGCCAACTACGCCTCCAAGTCCAGAGCTAGACACATATTATATAGAAGCACAGAAAGTAGACCTAGATGGAAATGGCTTAGCAGGGGCAGAATTTAATATAACTTGGCCAAACGGAGATGTTTCTGTAGCTATATCAAATAAAGATGGAAATTTGGTTGTTCAAGGTGCTCAGCCTTTATTAGCCATTGGCCCAGAAGGATTAGATCACTTCAAAATAGAAGAAACTTCTGCGCCAGAAGGATATAGTTTAATAAATGGACCAATAGAGTTTGACGTAAAAAAAGAAAAAGCAGACTTTACCATAGGAGAGGAAGACGTTTATATAGTAACAGGAATAATAAATGTAATAGCACCTGATGGAGTACAAATAGAATGGGATGCTGAAGCAAATAAAGTAATAATTGTTATACCAAATATGAAACAATATAAAATAAATGCATTAAAGACAGATGAAGAAGGTGGAGCACTAGCAGGAGCAAAATTCACTGTAGTAAAAAATAATGGAAAAGCAGAAGAATGTGTATCAGATTCTAAAGGATATTTTATAAAAGATAGACTTGTGGAAACAAATAACAATGATAAAGATAATTATAAAATAACGGAAATAGAAGCACCAGAAGGATATAGAAAAATAGATGGTGTAATAGAATTTAATGTTATAAAAGAAGGATATACACCAATAGGAATAGAAACCGTATCAACCCCAGAAGGTGTAACTGTAGAATGGGATACAAGAACAAAAGCAGTGAGAATAATAGTAAAGGATGAGGAAGCTCAATTAATTACTATTGGTGGAAATGTTTGGGAAGATGCAAAAACAGGAAAAGCAAGTTTAGGAGATGGTATAAATAATACAAGTAGTGGTGTAGACAAAAACTTAGCAAACATTAAAGTAAGCTTATATAGGCAAAATGGAGCACTGGCAACATTAACACCACCTGAAACAATAAATAATATTTACCACAAAATAAATCCTACTTTAACAGATGAAAATGGTAACTACAAATTTGAAGGAGTTGATTTATCTAAAGGTGAAAAATATTATGTAGTATTTGAATATGATGGTCAAGTATATATGCCAACAGAATATTTAACGAAAGGAATTAGTGGAGATACTATTCAAAATTATAATTCTGTTGAAGAAATGTTAAAAGATATAGAGGAATCTTCTATTAAAGAAAATAATAATACAGGTAAGACCCAAGGCAAAGAAACGAATACATGGTTTGATATATGGAAATCAAATTCAAAAGCAAGTGAATTTGAAACTAATATAGGAAAAGTGCCAATAGAAAGTAGAGAAGCATTTAACAGCAGATTTGCAGAAATAGGTTCTTCACCTAAAAACTATGTGACTAAGAATAACCTAAATATAAAACTTTACTTAACATATTCAGATGGAAAATACTATAATAAAACTTATACAAGATTAGAACTAATGGGATATACACTTAAACAAGTAGATGGACAACCAGAATATGTGCAAGATAAAGTTCAATTAGTAGATGGCTATAAATATAATAAATATGGTACATTAAATTATGATGAAAATGGAAGAATAACTAATGAATGGGCTGAAGGCTTGATTAGTACAAAGATAAAAGAGTTTATTAAAAATAACAATAAATATCCAAATAGCAAAGAATTGAAAGGCATTTATCAGCAAATAGCTGGTACAGATGCAGAAGTGTGGAAAAAATTACAATTTATAGAAGATTGCAAAATATCTGCAATAACAAAATCGCCATTTAATAATACAGGAATAGAGTATTATCCAACAGATAAAAATGATTATTTCGGAGAAGATTTATTAACAAACTATATTAATTTAGGTTTGTGGAGAAGACAAGAATTCAATGCTCAGTTAATAAAAGATGTAACAGCGATAGAGTATACAATAAATGGTAAAACGGAAACATATAAATATGATGGAAAGAAAACAGCATTAGAGAACATAAAATCATGTATGGATACTTATATAACAGCAAAAGATGATACAAATTTAGCTTGGATATATTCAACATCACAAGAAAACATAAATAAAAATAGAATAAATAATAATTATTATAATACAAAATATAATAGAGCAATCTATAACTCAGATTATGAGGCAAAAGCAGGTATAGGAGAAGAATTAGATATACAAATAAAATATAGGATAACTATAATTAATACTTCTCAAAGCATAGAAACGCAAATTAAAGAAATAGTAGATTATTATGATGATTCATTAACATTAAGAGAAGTTAAAATAAATGGAACCAATATTACATTAATACCAAGAACGAGTATATATGGCTCAATAACAGAAGCAGGCTTTAAAGGCTATAATAAGATTTATATTAGTGGAGATCTGTTAGAAAAACAAATTACTACAGGCGGAGAAATAAATATTGATTTAACATACAAAGTTAATGAAATGAGAATAGAGGACTTAGATAATTACTTAAATATTGGTGAAAAAACAAATATAGCAGAAATTAATGGGTATAAAACATATTATGCTGCCAATACATCAACTCCAAATAGACATGGAGAAATAATAGGAAATAACACTACAATAGCGGGATTAATTGATGTAAATTCAACACCAGGAAACTTAAGTACTACAGAAACAATTACAGATGGAGTATATAACTTTGAAGATGATAGTGATAAAATAACAGCAACATTAGAAATTAAACCAAATCCAGATAATCCTACAGAAAAAGCAAAGAGAACAATAAATGGATATGTATGGGAGGATTTAAAAGTCTCTGATGGATTAGGAAATGGCATAAGAGACGATAATGAAACAAAAATAAAAGGTGTAGATGTGGCATTGTGTGAAAAGATAAACTTAGCAACTAGTTCATATGAAAGTGATGAAAAATTACCACTATGGATAAGTCAATATAATCAACAACTAGAAGGATATAAATATATACCAGCTAAAACTTATAATGGTACATCATGGACATTAGCAGTAACAAAGACAGATGAAAATGGTTACTATGAATTTAAAGGATTTATACCAGGAGACTATTATGTAATATTTGGTTATGGATATTCTGATGAAACCTTATTACCTAAAAACAGTGAAACTACTAACATAATTGGAAAATCTGGCGAAAATAATAAATCATATAATGGACAAGATTATAAATCTACCATATTTGAAAATGGCATTAATACTAAGAACGATAGTTGGAGAGATGATTTAGGAACATATAGCTATAGTTTAGATGCAACATTAATTTCAGATGCAATAGATGATCTAGATAGAGTAGATAAGGTAAATAGTTATTCTAAAGAACAAACGAACCATATAGCAGAAGTATTAGTTTCTCCATACAATGTACCAAAATATCCAAGAAAATCTTATGATGCAGATGATATGAATTCATTATTAAATGAATTAAAAGATAGAACTTGGAAGGTAGCAAAAACACGTAAAATAGATGCTAAAGTAGAATATGCTTCTAACGGAACAACAGATGCCATAGGTAAAAAAGAAGAAACTAAAGAATGGACGTTACCAAACCTTGATTTAGGTTTAGTAGAAAGACCAAAAACACAATTAGAGATAACTAAAAATGTAAAAAATGTTAAAGTAACGTTATCAGATGGAAGTATAGTATTTGATGCTACTCAAACAGCAGAAGCAACAAAAGGTAATGAAATTAAAGATGTAATTTGGAAATCAAATAAATTTAATACTACAAAGGGCATAACACCTACATGGGGCTTTATACAACTATATTTAGATGAAGAATTAATGTATGGTGCAACAATACAAATTGAGTACAATATGAATATAACACAACCAATAAACGAAATTGACTATACCGGAGACAACTATTATGTGAAAGGTAAGAAAGATGGAGCTTTAGTAACTACTAATGCTACTGAAGTTATATGCTATATTCCAAACAAAATGCAATTTGATAAAACAATAAATGAAGATAAATGGAGCTTAATTGAAGATACTCAAAAGGAAATATTTGATAATGGATTAGTAAATATAAACTTAACAGACAAAGTAAATTCAATAGATACAAAGGTAAAAATAGAAGATGGTAATGTAGCAAATATAAGTAAAAATAACTTAACAGTATCACAATTAATTACAAAAGAAAGCGCACAAGGTGGATATGTAAGTGTGGTAGAGATAGTTAAAATACAAAACTCTGTTGGTAGAAGAATGGCAGAATATATTATTAATCCTAATGATAAGGAAGAAAAAACAATATATCCTATTGTAGGAAATCAAAATCCAACAGAAGCACCAGCAGAAATAGATTCAGCAAAAGGAGAAGATGTTGCAGTAATGCCACCATTTGGTGCAAGACATGTATATTATTACGTACTAGGTATTGTAGTAGCAGGAGTACTTGTAGTAGGAATAGTACTTATTAAGAAAAAAGTTCTTAAAAAATAAAAAAAGGCTATAAATTAAACTAAAGATAAAAAGAAAAAAGGATGAATTTTCGTCCTTTTTTCTTTACATTGTTGTGTTTTACTACATAATACGATAAAATTATAAATAGAAAATGTTTTATAAAAAAATAAAATAAAAAAAATCAGCACATAATGTAAAAAACTTTTTTGATTTATGTATCTAAAACGACAAAAAAATATTTTGTAAAGTATTAAAATAGAACATAATAAAAAAAGTGAAGGGTGGTAAAAATGTTTCAAAACATTTCAAAAGAAAGTGAACAAGAATTTAATGAGGAAATAAAAGTAAATAAAAAAGAAGAAGTAAAAGAGATATTTAAAAAATTATTTACAAAGCAAAACATTATCTTATATATTATAACCTTTATGGTATCTATGGTAAATATAAGTTCAGATAATGTAATGTTTTCTATTACACCATTTGGAATAGCTATAATTGCAGCAGCACTAAGCTCAAATATGCCAGTAGGAATAATGTATGCAATTTCTTTAATTTCTACATTTATTAAATTTGGACCTAATAGCTTGCTAACATACATATTAACAACACTAGTATTTTTTGTTACTATATTAATAAAAAGGCCTAAAATACAAGATGAAGTAAATGAACAAAAAAGACTTGGGATGCACTTATTTATATCTACTTTAATAGTACAAGTAGTGCCAATGTTTTTTAGAAGCTTTATATTATATGAATTGTTAACAGGAGTAATGCTTAGTATAAGTACATACATATTTTACAAAATATTCTCAAATTCTATAACAGTAATAAGAGAAGTGGGTATAAAAAAAGTATTTTCCATAGAAGAGGTTATAGGGACAAGCTTACTTTTAACCATAGCATTTATGGCATTAGGAGATACTGCGGTATTTGGATATAGTGTAAAAAACATATTAAGTATATTGCTAGTATTAATTTTAGGTTGGAAAAATGGAATATTAGTAGGAGCAACTTCTGGAATTACAATAGGTGTAGTTTTAGGTATAATAGGTAATAGTGAACCTATTATGATAGCATCATATGCAATTTCTGGAATGATAGCAGGCATATTTAACAAATTTGGAAAAATTGGAGTTATATTAGGTTTTATTATAGGCAATGTGTTATTAACCTATGTGGCAAATGGAAACACAGTACCTGTAATATTAATACAAGAAATTTTAATAGCTTCACTAGGTCTTTTAGCAATACCAAAAGGAGTACAAATTAATATAGAAGATTTAGTTAGTAAAACTAAAATGTTACCAGAAACAACTGGAAAAACATTAGAAGAAAACAAAGAAACAGTATATAAATTAACAAGTATGTCACAAACAATATCTGATATGGCTAAAAGCTATCAAGAAGCAGCAGCTACAATAGTTTCAGAAGAGGAGTTAAAAGAGCAAGAATTATCTAATGAAAAAATATTTATAGATGAATTAAGAATAAATTTAGAAGGCTTAGAAGAAAACATACTTTATGATGACATATACAATGATAAAGATATTTTGAAAGATATTTTTGAATACTTACTTAAAGAAGAAATTATGGTAGAAAGAGAGCTAGTAAAAATTTTTGCAAACCACAATAACTATATAGTAGGATTTGAAGAAAAAAACAAAAAAGTAGAAGAAGAAGTTTCTAAAATAACTAAAGTAATAAATTACTCATATAGAATAAGTAAAATGAATTTTATATGGAAAAAGAAAATGGATGAAAGCAAGAAAAATGTATCAAACCAATTAGAAGGAGTTTCAGAGGCAATATCTAATTTAGCAAATGAAATAAGTAAAAACCCAGATGAGTTTGAAGACAAGAAACAAGAAATATTAACATTACTAGAGCAAAAGGAAATAAAAATAAAAGATATAAGTATTAAAAAGCAAAAATCTGGAAGATTTATTGTAGATATATATGCAGATACTTGTGATAATCTGGATGGTACATCATGTGATATAAAGAAAATAGGAAAGATATTAAATAAAGTTTTTAATGATAAATTTATAATCCAAGATCAGCAATGCGGATTAAGGGAAAATAAGCAAAAATGTAAATTTACATACATTATGCAAGATAAATTGAATATACAAATAGGAGTGGCAAAAACAACAAAAGCAGATTCACCAGTTTCTGGAGACAGCAACTTACAAACTAAATTAGATGATGGAAAATACTTGTTAGCATTAAGTGACGGAATGGGTTCAGGTCCAGAAGCTAGAAAAAGCAGTAAAATTGCAATAAAGATGTTAGAAAGATTATTAGAAGCAGGATTTGATAAAGACATATCAATAAAACTAATAAACTCTACATTAATAGCAAATTTAGAAGATGATATGTATGCAACATTAGATATTGCAATATTAGACTTATTTAAAGGCAATTTAGAATTCATAAAAAATGGAGCATGCCCAACTTTTGTAAAAAGAAACAAAGAAATACAAATACTAAAATCTTTATCACTACCAACAGGAATAGTCGAAAATGCAGACTTAACAGTATATGATTATGACTTACAACCAGGAGACATACTAGTAATGTGCACAGACGGAATAATAGAATCAAACACAGAATACGTAAACAAAGAACTATGGGTAAAATACCTATTAGAAGACATACAAACAAACGATGCACAACAAATAGCAGACCTAATACTATCAGAAGCAATAGACAACAACTATGGCAAACAAAAAGACGACATGACAGTAATAGTAGCAAAAGTGTCACAATAGGGACGTTCCTTTTTGTGACAAAATGACACTTTGGGGACACACCTTGCTTTAATAAGAAGCTTGTGCATTTATAAAATAAATGTACTAAATTGGTTGTTAAATAATAAATAAAAATTTTATGCCAATGGAGACTGAAGAAGTGTGGTATTATTTTCCACACTTCATCTGCCTCCATTGGCAATTTTAATAAATTCTTAATATATATCTTACTTTTTTCTTAATAAAAATATGATATATTATCAACAAGTATGATATAATAAACAAAAAAGGATGGAGTTAAATGTATAATATATTAGTTTGTGATGATGATAAAGAAATAGTAAAGGCAATAGAAATTTACTTGCAAAAAGAAGGATATAAAATATATAAAGCATATGATGGAAAGGAAGCATTACAAATCGTCAATAAAGTACCAGATTTGCATTTGATAATATTAGATATAATGATGCCAGAGTTAGACGGAATTTCTGTAGCAAATATAATAAGAAAAGACAAAAAAGTTCCAATAATTATGCTTTCTGCAAAATCCGAAGATTATGATAAAATTTCAGGATTAAATAATGGAGCAGATGATTATATAACAAAGCCATTTAATCCATTAGAATTAATAGCAAGAGTAAATTCGCAGATAAGAAGATACACTTCATTAGGTTCAATAGCAGAAGAAAGTAATAAAAAAATTTATAAATCAGGAGATTTAATTATAAATGATGAAACAAAACAGGTAGAAGTAGAAGGAAGAGAAGTAAAACTTACTCCAACAGAATATAACATTCTTAAATTTTTAACGAAAAATAAAGGAATAGTTTATTCAATAGAACAAATATATGAGAATGTATGGGAAGAGCAATGTTTTGGAGCAGAAAATATAATTGCTGTACATATTAGGCATATAAGAGAAAAGATGGAAATAAACCCAAAAGAACCGAAATATTTAAAAGTTATATGGGGAATAGGATATAAAATAGAAAAGATGTAAAATAGGAGGTAAAAATGAAAAAAGAAAAAATATGTGTAAGCAATCTATGTAAAAATATTGCATATATATTAATTCCAATATTACTATTGATATTAGTAACATCAATAATAAGTGTTATATACATTAGAGAAAATACTGATATTAATTCTAAAACAGACAAAGAATTTTTTGATACTAAAGTATTTTCATCTTCATATATGTATTCAATAAATAAAGCGCTTGCAATTATAATGTCGAACAATTTACCTGACGAACAAGAATATGATTATATTGAAGGAAATTATTATAATTATGATATACAGAAAAATGTAGATATAAATAGAAAACAAGGTAATATATTTTATTGGCAAAAAAGTAGACAAGAAAACTTTATATTCTTAATAATTGATAATAATAAAAATATTGCATATACAAATTTAGAACATACTATGAATACAGATACTATAGCAGAAATAAAAAATGTTATTAATAAAAATAGAATTTATTGGAGTTATGAAAATAAAGATGTAAAAACAACTATAAAAAGATTAAGTATAGAAAATATAAAATATACAGCTGATTTTGAAGAAATTGAAAGCAATGATTATAGCATATATACAGCTCTAATAGATGATTTAATATATAGAGATGAATATTATACATCATCAATTTTAAATAATTGGGCATTACATACTCATAAAGTAGCTGTATATACCATACCAATAAGTGCAGTTTTATTATTAATGTTAATTCCAATTATTTTTAAAGGAATTGGAAAAAAGAAAGGAAAAGAAGGAATATATTTAAACTTCTTTGACAAAATACCATTTGAATTGGCAATAGGATTTTTAGCATGTTTATTTACAATAGGACTAATAATTGTAATAATTGTAATAATTGTATGTAATTTAGAAGATGAAACAATAACAGCAACATTAATGCTAATAGGTTGTATTATTATGTATTATGCATGCATATTGGTATTAGAAACTTTAGTTAAAAGAATAAAAGCAAAAAGGTTTTGGAAAACAACACTGTTATATATGATAATACAAACAATATCACATGTATTTAAAAATTTTAATTTATTTATACAAACATTATTATTATATGGAATATTTGTACTTGTAAATATAGTATTATCAGGTCTTGCAAGAAACTGGGCAGGATTATTATGTCTATTTGCTTTTGATACATTTGCATTTTATATAATAACAAAGAAGGTAATACAATTTGATAAAATAAAAAAAGCAATAGCAGAAATTTATAATGGCAATACAAATATAAAATTAAATGAAAACGAAATGAAAGGAGTTTTAAAAACATTAGCAATTCAGATTAATGATATAGCCGGAGGATTATCAAATGCAATTAAAGAACAGTTAAAAAGTGAAAGATTAAAAACAGAGCTTATAACAAATGTATCACATGATATAAAAACACCACTTACTTCAATTATTAATTATGTTGATTTATTAAAAAAAGAAAAAATAGAAAATCCTAAAGTACAAGAATATTTAGTAATACTCGACAATAAATCACAAAGATTAAAAAAATTAACAGAAGATTTAGTAGAAGCTTCAAAAGCATCGTCAGGTGCAATAAAATTAAATATACAGAAAATAAGTATAAAAGAATTAATAAAACAAGTAACTGGCGAATTTGAAGACAGATTTAAAGCGAGAGGATTAGAAGAAATAATAACACTTCCATCAGAAAACGTATATGTACAAGCAGATAGCAGATATATGTACAGGGTTTTAGAAAACCTATATTCTAATATTTCTAAATATGCATTAGAAAATTCAAGAGTATATGTAGATGTAGCAGTAAAAGGAAATGAAGTAACAATTCAGTTAAAAAACACATCAAAAGATAAACTTAACATATCGGCAGATGAATTAATGCAAAGATTTGTTAGAGGTGAAACCTCAAGAAACACAGAAGGAAGCGGACTAGGACTTTCAATAGCAACAAGTTTAACAGAATTACAAGGAGGAAAATTCAGTCTATATTTAGATGGAGATTTATTTAAAGTAACTATAAATTTATCATTGGCACAATAGGGACGTTCCTTTTTGTGACAAAATGACACTTTGGGGACACTCCTTTTCAAAAAATCAATAAAAAAGTTTACTTTAAATAATTCATGTGTTATAATCTCAAATGATAAGAGGTGAAAAAATGAATCAAATTCTCTATGTAGGTGATAATAAAAATAATGGACCGGTAGCAGTAAAGAGTGTAATAAAGTTTTTTGCAATAGTAATAATAATATTTGGCATTATTTTAATAGGAGAAGGCACATATTCAATGTATAAAGGAATAGTAGCCAATAGTGGTAACAATATACCAACTGTATACATGAATAGAGTTAATGATACAGTAGTAATAAAAGCTGAAAACAATATAGAAATAGCCAAATTAATATATAGTTGGAATAAAGGAGAAGAAACAGTATTACTTCCCAATAATAAAGCTGTAGAAGAAGTTGTACTATTGCCAAACGAAAATAGTATATTAAATGTAACTATTGTAGACATTAAAGGCAAAGAAACAAAATTTATGCAACAATGGAATATTGAAGGAATAGATATAAAAAAACCAGAAATGGAAATAGCAACCGATGATAGTTCTAGAAAGATAACAATTATAGCAAGAGACGAAACACAAATAGATTATTTGATTTACAAGTGGAATAATGAAGCAGAAACAAGAGTAAATGGAACAGAAAGAAATAAATTAGAGATACAGAAAACTATAGATATGAAATTAGGAGAAAATAAATTAACTGTTACAGCTGTCGACAAAAATGGTAATACAAATACTTTAGAGAAAACTATAATTATTTCATCAAAACCAACAATAGCTGTAAAGCAAAGTAATAGTAAAATTCATATTGTAATAAATGATGAAGTCAGCATAAAAACAGTATCTATTAATATTAATGGTCAAGTATATGCAGGAGAATATGAAGCAAAAAAACAACTAAAATTAAATGTGCCATTAAAACAAGGAAATAATACTGTAAGTATAACGGTAACAAATGAATCTGGTTTAGAGCAAAAGGTAGTACGAGAATTTATATATAAACCATAAAAGGGGGAAAAACAATGATACAAGAAGTTTATTTAATAGATAATGACGATAAAATAAAAGATAAACTTGTAAAAATGTTTGAAAAAGAGGAAGATTACAAATTTAAGAAGGCTAAAACACATGAAATAGATACTGTGCTAAGAAACATTCCTGCATTAATAATAATTAACGAAGATAATATAGATGAAGACATAATAAAATTATGTAATGATATTAGAAATAATGAAGATAATAGTATAACCCCAATAATTGTAATTTCTTCAAATAGAGAAAAAGCTCATAGAATAGAAATATTAAAGGCCTGTGTTGAGCACTATATAATAGCCCCAATAGATGAAGAATATTTATATTATACCATAAAAAACGTAATAAGACTTTTATACACAAACAGAAGAGTAAGCCCACTAACAGGTTTGCCAGGTAATGTACAAATACAAGCAGAAATGAAGAAAAGATTATTAAATAAAGATAATTTTTCAATGATATATTTTGATTTAGATAATTTTAAAGCTTATAATGATATATATGGTTTTTTAAATGGAGATGAAATAATAAAATTTACAGCAAGAACGATAATAAAAAATATACATATGTCACCAAATGAAGACACATTTATAGGGCATATAGGAGGAGATGACTTTGTAGCAATAGTTGGAGGAACAGAATGTGAAAGTATATGCCAAAATATAGTTGCAGAATTTGATAAAGGAGTTACTAAATACTTTACAGACGAAGATATACAAAGAGGTTACTTAGAAGTACCAAATAGGAAAGGAATATTAGAACAATTTCCAATAACTACAATATCTGTAGGTGTGGTAGTAGTAGATGAAGGAAGATTCCATAATGTTCTAGAAATTGGAGAAACAGCAGCACAAGTAAAACATCTAGCAAAAGTGACTCCAGGTAGTACATATGTAATAGATAGAAGGAAAAAATAGAATAAAAAGATAAATACCTCATATATATAAGTGAGGTGTTTTTTTATGATAGTTTTAAGTAAAAAGAGAATATATATAATGCTAAGTATGATTATAGTGGCAACATTAGCATTTTCTTTTAAAATAGCAGATAAGAATAAAATAGTGCAAACTGTAGCTTTACCAGTTTCTAATAAAGTAATAGTACTAGATGCTGGACATCGGGAAACCAGATGAAGGGGCACAAAGTAGTACACGGTACAACAGAAGCCGAAACTAATTTAAAAATTGCCTTAAAAGTGCAGAACTTACTAGAACAATCTGGTGCAACTGTTATATTAACCCGTAGTGACGAAAATGCAATATATGATTTAGATAAATCAACATTAAGGGAAAAAAAGATTTCAGATATTCATAATAGAGTAAAAATAGGAAATGAATCATCAGCAGACATATTTGTATCTATACATCTAAATAAAATACCACAAGAACAATATTGGGGATGGCAATGCTTTTATAGACAAAATGATGAACAAAGTACAAAATTGGCAAAAAGTTTGCAACAAAATTTAAATGATGCAATTGAAAAGGAAAATAAAAGAGTTGCAATGAAAATAGATAATGTATATATTATGAAACATGTGGAAATACCAATATCAATAGTAGAATGTGGTTTTTTGTCAAATAAAGAAGAAGAAAAAATGTTGTTAACAGATGAGTATCAAGACAAACTCGCTTGGGGAATATATAATGGTATAATGGATTATTTTTATGATACAAAAGAATAGAGGGGCGACGGGCGCCCCTCTCAGCGGTGAGGTAATGTTATAAAGATTCTAGTACTTTTCCCATTTTATCAATTAGTGCCTGAGTGAAGTACAAATCCTCAACAAGGATGGAGTCTTTTTCCCAATCTTCGAAGGCACAAATCAAAACAAAAAGTTCATCTTCTGCCAATAAAAAAGAGCTCTCTAATGTAGAGTCTACTACAAACTCAGATGAGTTTGTTATGAGTTCATGCAACTCGTACAATTCATCAAGTATATCTCCAGGACGGCAATCAAGGAGACGGTCGATAGAGCCCTGTATCCTATTCTTGGTTACAAGGACAAAGTTCCGAACGATGTTAATGCTTTCATTAAGTGGTTTCATAGACATACCTCTTTCATTTTATTTGCAATATAGGCGATTGCCTAATTACAAAATAATTGTATCACATTATGTCAAATGTGTCAATCAATGTGAATATTTTTTCCACTTTTGTAAAGAATATGTACAAAAGCATATTCTTTAAGGAGTGGAATTTTTAATGGAATATAGAATATTAAATATAAAAGGGGCATTATTAGATATACATCAATTAGAAGATTATTTAAGAAAAATAGCATCAGGTCATCTTTTAAAAGATAAGTCAGATAAAAACACATATCCTATTCCGAGACTAAATGAGAATTTTAAGTTTATCACAGAAGTGTATAAACTATTAAATGAACATATAAAATTAAAATTACCAATACATCCAGCTGGAGAATGGATATTGGATAACTTTTATATAATAGACGAAACTGTAAAAATGGTTACAAAAGAATTAACATTAAAAAAATATGTTAATTTTTTAGGTATGGCAAATGGGCCATATGCAGGTTTTGCAAGGATATATGTATTAGCATCAGAAATAGTTGCATATACAGATGGAAGAATAAATAGTAAAAATTTAGAAATTTTGTTAAAAGCATATGAAGACAAAAAAACATTAAGTATGGATGAAATATGGAATATAAATTTATTTTTACAAATTGCTTTAATAGAAAATATAAGAGAAGTTTGCGAAAAAATATATTCTGCTCAGCTCCAAAAATATAAAGTAGAAAATATAATAGAGCGACTGGTGGAAAATAAAAGCAAAGATGAACTACAATTTAAACATATAGGAGAATATAAAACAAAAGTAATAGAGCAGGGGGAAATGAAGTATCCATTTATTGAATATATGTCATATAGATTAAAACAATATGGAAAAAAAGCATATCCTTTTTTAAATATATTAGAAGAACAAGTAAGTAAAATGGGAACAGAAATATCAGAGGTAATAAAAAAGGAGCATTTTGATATTGCTGTTAGAAAAGTAAGTGTAGGCAATAGTATTCTAAGTATAAAAAATATAAATAGAATAAATATGATAGAAATATTTGAGAAAATAAATGGCGTAGAAGATATATTAAAAAAGGATCCTGTGAATGTATATGATAAAATGGATTATAAAACCAAAATTTATTATAGAAATAAATTAAAGGAAATATCTAAAAAGACAAAAATATCAGAAATATACATTGCCAGAAAGTGCTTGGAATTAAGTAATAAGGAATATGAAAAGGCAAGGTTAGACATGCATAACAAAAAGGCACATATAGGATATTACTTAATATCAGAAGGAGAGCAAACTTTATTAGGAATACTGCAAAATAAAAAAATAGTAAGACAAACATATATGAAAAAGGCAAAAAATTATATATTAACACTTACTATTATTACTATAATTGTGTCTGCTTTTTTTGGGAGTTATATAAATGCACAAATAAAAAACATTTTGTTTAGTATTCTATTAAGCATTTTACTATTAATACCAGTAGAAACAATCATTACGCAAATAGCACAATATATATTAGGAAAAATTAAGAAAACAAAAATGATACCAAAATTAGATTATCGAAATGGTGTTCCGGAAGAAGCATCAACTTTTGTGGTAATTCCAACTATTATAAAAAATGGTAAAAGAGTAGAGGAACTAATGCATAAATTGGAAGTATATTATATAGCAAATAAAAGTGATAATATATATTTTGCATTACTTGGAGATTGTAGTACAAGCGGAAATGAAGAGGAGGGGTTTGACGAAGAGGTAATAAATGCAGGCAAAAAAATGGTAGAGATTTTAAATAAAAAGTATCCTGACGAAAGATTTACTAAATTTAATTTTATATATAGAAAAAGAGTATGGAATGAAAAAGAAGAAGCATATTTAGGATGGGAAAGAAAAAGAGGATTGCTGAATCAATTTAATGAATATATTTTAGGTAATATTAGTAATCCATTTAAAGCTAATACAATACAAAGCGTAGAAAATATGCCAAACATAAAATATATTATAACACTTGATGCAGATACAGATTTAGTTTTAAATTCAGCAAAAGAATTAATAGGTGCTATGTCACATATTTTAAATAGACCAGAACTAAATAAAAGTGAAGATTTAGTAATATCTGGACATGCTTTATTACAACCACGAGTTGGAATAGATTTAATGTCGAGTACAAAAAGTTCATATACAAAAATATATGCAGGAGCAGGAGGAGTTGATGTATATGCAAATGCAATATCAGATATATATCAAGATAATTTTGAAGAAGGAATATTTACAGGAAAAGGAATATATGATTTAAAGGTATTTTCTAAAATATTAAATAATGAAATACCAGAAAATACGGTTCTAAGTCATGACTTATTAGAAGGGAGCTATCTAAGATGTGGTTTGGCAACAGACATTATGCTAATGGATGGATACCCTATAGGATATAATAGTGCAAAATCTAGACTTCATAGATGGATTAGAGGAGACTGGCAAATTGTTTTATGGCTTAAGGGTAAAATAAAAAACAAAAGAGGAGAAATAAAAGATAATCCACTTAATATATTATCAAAATATAAAATTTTTGATAACTTAGTAAGAAGTTTATTAGAAGTTACAAGTATATTAACAATAATATACGCTTGTATATTAGACTATATATATAAAATAAAAATATGGCCAATAATTACAGTAGTATTAATTGCAATACTTGCTCCTACAATAATAGATGTAATTAATAAAATTATATTAAAAAAAGAAGGAGAAAAAAAACAAAAAACATTTAGTAAGATGATAACAGGAATAAAAGCAAGCTTATTAAGAGGAATATTAGCTTTAGCTACACTGCCAGATAGAGCATATATGTCTGCAAATGCTATTTGTAAAACTATTTATAGGATAAAAGTAAGTCAAAAACATATGCTAGAATGGGTAACGGCAGAAGAAGCGGAAAAAATGGCGAAAAGAGATGTAAAATCATATTATATAAATATGATGCCGAACGTTGTGTTTGGTATTTTAGGCATTTTGTATTTATCAATTAATGAGAACAATTTGTTAAACATTTTTTTTATATTTGCATTAACTATATTGTGGTTAGTAGCACCAGCTATTATGTGTTATATTAGCAAAGAAATTATAGTTAAGAACAAAATAGAATTATTAGTGGATAAAGACAAGCAATATATATTAGAAATGGGGAAAAGAACATGGCAATTTTTTAAAGATTATTTAGTAAAAGAAAATAATTACCTTCCACCAGACAATTATCAAGAAGACAGAAAGAATAAAGTAGTTAAAAGAACTTCATCAACCAATATAGGATTGGCATTATTGGCGGTGGTATCAAGTTATGACTTAGGATATGAAACTCTAAAAGATACATTAGAACTTATAAATAAAATGCTTGATACAATATGCAATTTACCCAAATGGAGTGGACATTTATATAATTGGTACAATATAGAAACATTAGAGCCACTAAAACCAAGGTATGTTTCATCTGTAGATAGTGGAAACTTTATTGGATATTTATATGTATTAAAACAATTTTTAATACAAAATGGACATGAAGATGGTAGAATAGATAAACTAATAGAAGAAACAGATTTTACTAAATTATATAACGAAAAAATGCAGTTATTTTCTGTAGGATTTAATATAGAAGAAAATATGCTTACAGATTCATATTACGACTTGCTAGCTTCAGAAGCTAGACAAACAAGTTTAGTGGCAATAGCTAAAAAGGATGTAGAATCAAAACATTGGTATAACTTAAGTAGAACATTAACAATACTAAATAACTATAAAGGTCTAATATCTTGGTCTGGTACTGCATTTGAATATTTAATGCCAAATATAAATATTCCTAAATATCCAGGTAGTTTATTAGATGAATCTTGTGCATTTTTAATAATGAGTCAAAAGGAATATAATAAAAGATTAAAAATTCCATGGGGAGTTTCAGAATCAGCTTTTAATTTAAAAGATTTAAATAATAACTATCAATATAAAGCGTTTGGAATACCTTGGCTGGGCTTAAAAAGAGGCCTTGCAGACGAAATTGTTGTTACACCATATGCCAGTATATTAGCAATTACAGAAGAACCTATAGAAGTAATAAAAAATTTAAAACAATTAGAAAAACTTGGAATGTACAACAAATATGGTTTCTATGAAGCAATAGATTATACACCAACTAGGCTAAGAAAAAATGAGACAAAAGCATTAGTAAAAACATATATGGCACATCACCAAGGACTAATACTTTTATCAATTAATAATTTAGTAAATAATAATATAATACAAAAACGATTTATACAAAATCCAGAAATAGAAGCAGTAGATATATTATTACAAGAAAGAATGCCAGATAATATAATAATAACAAAAGAGGAAAAAGAAAAAGTTGAAAAAATAAAATATATTGATTACGAAAATAATACTCAAAGAGAAATAACAAAGGTAAATAATGAGCTAAATAGCATAAATGTAATAGGAAATGACAGTTATACAATAGTAATGGATCAAAAGGGAAATGGATACAGTAAATATAATAATATTTTAGTAAATAGATATAAATATACAGATGATGAAGAACAAGGAATATTCTTCTTCTTTAAAAATATAAAGACAAAAAGAATATGGACTTCAAATTATATGAATTATTTGTCAAAAGCAGATAAATATGTAATGTATTTTACACCAGATATGAATAAAATAATTAGACAAGATGGAAATATAGAAACAATAACCAAAATATCTGTTGCACCAACAGAACCGGTGGAAATAAGAAGAGTAGAACTTAAAAACCATGGATTAGAAGATGAAATAATAGAAGTAACATCATTTTTAGAACCATTGATATCAGAGAAGGAACAAGATTATGCCCATAGAGCATTTAATAAATTATTTTTAGAATATAAAATTTTAGATGACTCAAATACTATTTTAATAAGAAGAAAATCAAGAGATAAAAGCAAACTAGATATGTATCTAGGAGTGGATTTATATGCAGAAAATGAAACAATAGGAGAAACAGAAATAGAGTCTGATAAAGAAAAATTCTACGGAAGAGTATCAATAGGACTTCCAAAAACAGTAGAAAATTCTATACCATTGGGAAGAAATATTGGCTTAACAACAGAACCAATAATAGCAATAAAAAATACAATAATAATAAAGGCTAACGAAAAAGTAGTGTTTAACCTAATTATGTGTGTGTCAGAAAGCAAAGAAAAAGTAATAGAATTAACAAATAAATTTAAAAATTCAGAGACAATAAAAAGAAGTTTTGAACTAGCAAAAGTAAAAGTAGAGGCAGAGTCAAGATATTTAGATGTAAAGGGTAAGGAGATAGATTTATATCAAAAAATGTTGGGATATTTAATATTCCCTAATCCATTAAAGAAAATTATAAACAAAAATAAAAAACCTAATAGTGCATTTGCAAGTGAATTGTGGAAATACGGAATTTCAGGTGATTTGCCTATACTACTTGTTAAAATAGAAAATATTAGTGATATAGGAATACTAGAACAAGTAGTAAATGCTTATGAATATTTTAGAATAAAAAATATAAATCTAGATTTAGTTATTTTAAATGAAGAACAACATAGTTACGAAAATTATACAAAAGAAGGTATATTAAATATTATATTAAATAAAAATATAGGATATTTGCAAAATATAAAAGGTGGAATTTTTATACTAGATAATTTATCAAAAGAGGAAATAGAACTACTTGAATACAGAGCAAATTTAGTTTTAAAAACAAGTTTAGGGAAAATAGAAAGACAGATTGAGGACTTAGAAGAAGAATATTTAGAAAATGTAAATCAAATTGGAAACGAAAAAATACCACAAATAGCAGAAGAACAAGAGGTAATACGAAAAAAATTAGAGGATGAACAATTAAAATATTATAATGAATATGGTGGATTTTCATTAAATGGTAAAGAATATAATATTAGAGTAAACAAAGATAATAAATTACCAATTGTATGGAGCCATATTTTAGCTAATGAAAATTTTGGAACAGTGATTACAGAAAATATGGGCGGATACACATGGTACAAAAATAGCAGATTAAATAGGTTAACAGCATGGGCAAATAATCCTATGAGCGATATACCATCAGAAATAATATATTTGGAAGATATGGAGACTAAAAAGGTATGGTCTTTAGGGCAAAATCCTGCACCAGATAACAATGATTATTATATAACTTATGGATTTGGATATGCTAGTTATATGCATAAAAGTAATGGCATTATACAAAAGGCAAATGTATTTGTACCATGCAAAGATAATGTAAAAGTGAATTTAGTGAGATTAGAAAATATAGAACCTAGAAAGAGAAAAATAAAATTATTATATTATATAAAGCCTGTATTAGGTGAAGATGAAATAATATCAAACACATACCTAAACTTAGAATATAAAGAAGGTTCGAACTTATTATGTGTAAGAAATATTTCTAATGAAGATTGTAATAGTATTTTATATGTTTCAAGTAGTGAGAAAATAAATTCATATACAGGTAGCAAAGACTTTTTTATAGGAAATGGAACAATTGCGAATCCAGAGGGAATTCATAAATTAGAACTAGATGGGCAAAATTCTTTATGGAATAATGGAATTATAGCAATGGAATTTCAGGTAGAATTAGAAGCATTAGAAAGTAAAGAAATATCAATTATATTAGGTGCAGAGGAAAATATAATTAATTGCCAAGATAATGCTTATAAATATAGCAAAATTAGTAATGTAAGAGAAGAATATAATAATGTAAAAAAATATTGGGAGGATATAACAAATAAAGTTCAAGTAAAAACACCATTAGAATCAACTAATATTTTACTAAATGGATGGCTTATATATCAAACAATATCGTCAAGACTATTAGCACGAAGCGGATATTATCAATCTGGCGGAGCATTTGGATTTAGAGATCAATTACAAGATACAATAGCGCTAAAATATATAAATCCAGATATAATGAAAAATCAAATAATAAAGCACAGCTCACATCAATTTATAGAAGGAGATGTAGAACACTGGTGGCATGAAGAAACTCGGAAGAGGAATAAGGACTAGATTTTCTGACGATTTGCTATGGTTGGTATATATTACAGAAGAATATATAAACTTTACAGGAAATTATGGAATATTAGATATTGAAACTAATTATTTACAAGGAGCAAGTTTAGAAGAAGGAACAGACGAAAAATATGATAAATATTTATCATCAGAAGAAAAAGGAACAATATATGAACATTGTAAAAAAGCAATAGAAAAATCATTAAACTTTGGAGAAAAAGGATTACCTAAAATCGGCTCAGGAGATTGGAATGATGGATTTAGTACAGTGGGAAACAAAGGAAAAGGAGAAAGCATATGGTTAGGCTTTTTCCTAAGTGATATACTAAAAAAGTTTATTCCAATTTGTCAATACAAAGGAGAAGAAAAACTGGCAAAAAAATATGAAGATATAATGAATCAACTAAAAAAATCGTTAAACACAAATGGATGGGACGGAAGATGGTTTAGAAGAGCATTTACAGACAATGGAGAAACTCTACGGAAGCTTGCAAAATGAAGAGTGTAAAATAGACAGTATTACACAAAGCTGGGCAGTAATATCGGGAGTAGGAGATAACGATAAAAAATATATATCAATGGAAAGCTTAGAAAATCATTTAATAGATAAAGAAAATGGTATTATTAAATTATTAGATCCACCATTTAATCAAAGTAGTTTAGAGCCGGGATATATAAAAGCATATCTACCAGGGACAAGAGAAAATGGAGGACAATACACACATGAGTGTTGTTGTTAGGACCATCTTTTGAAAAATATTGATACTCTTAAAAATACATATTGTTATTATTTTTGTATCAAAAGTATTTAAAAACACACCTTATTGATACAAAATCAGTGAAAAGAATAAAAAAATTATTGCATATACTAATTGATAATCTGCATATAAAATTGAAAAATATATGCAGAAAAGAATTAACTATATGCATATAATATTAGACAAAATCAAAAAAAAGCACAACAGATTACTAAAAATTTGCACAATAAATTTCTTAAAAAGTGTATATTAAAAGAATTAAAAAATGTATATTAAAATCATTAAAAAATGTATATTGATATTGAAAATATATAGAATATATGGTAAAATATAGTTGTAAAGAAGGGAGCGGATGATATGTCTTTAAGAAAAGAAGAATATATAGATAGATTAGTTGACAAGAAAATAAAAGAATACTTGGAGATTTTTGGTGCAGTAAGTATTGAGGGACCAAAATGGTGTGGCAAAACATGGGCATCTTTAAATCATGCAAATAGCCAAGTACTTTTAGATAAGGATGATATTAAAGAAAAAGCAAAATTAAGTTTAGACTTGATTTTAGATGAAGAAAGACCAGAATTAATTGACGAATGGAACTTAATACCAGAGGTATGGGATGCTGTTAGAAGAAAATGTGACGAAACTACTAAAAAAGGAAACTATATTTTAACTTGTTCTACGAAATTAACAGATGAAGAACAAAAAGAAAAAATACATCATTCTGGTGCAGGAAGAATAGGTAAAATACAAATGCATACTATGAGTCTATATGAATCAGGAGATTCTACAGGAAAAGTGTCTATAGCAGACATGAAAAATGGTATTTTTAAAAATGGGTTAAATGATAAAATTACATTGCAAAAATTAGCAAATTTAATTATTCGTGGAGGATGGCCTTCAAATATTGAAACACCAGAAGACAGAATTGGAATAATACCTAGAAGTTATATTGATGCAATTTTAGATAAAGATATTAATGACGATAAAAAAAGAGATAAAAATAAAATGTCAATGTTGCTAAAAAGCTTAGCAAGAAATGAATCAACTATTGCTAACAAAAAGACATTATTAAAAGATATAGAACAATGTGGTAATGAAAAAGAGATTATAGAGAGTAGAATGACTATTGATGACTATTTAGATGTTTTAAATAGGCTTCATATAACAGAAAATCAAAATGCATACAGTGAAAACTATAGATCTCCAGATAGATTAGGCAAAGCTGTAAAAAGACATTTTACTGATCCATCACTTGCATGTAGTTGTTTAGAGTTAACAAGAGATAAATTAATAAATGATCCAAAAACATTTGGATTTATGTTTGAGGCATTAGTTGAAAGAGATTTAAGAATATATATGGATTATTTAGGAGGTAAATTATATCACTTTAGAGATAATGTTACTGGATTAGAAGCCGATTCAATATTAGAATTTAATGATGGAGAATATGCAGCAATAGAAGTAAAATTAGGATTCGGAGAAGTAAAAGAAGCAAAAGAAAGTTTAATGAATTTGTATAATAATATGACAAAAAAGCCTAAATTTATGTGTGTTATAGTTGGATTTACAGATGTTATAGCAAAAGACCCAGAAACAGGTATTTATATTGTACCAATTACAGCACTAAAACCATAGTAAATGAGGAGAAGTAGATGATATATTTCATAGCGGATACACATTTTAATCATAGGAATGAATATAATTGAATATTGCAACAGACCATTTAAAGATACAAACGAAATGAACGAATATATTATACAAAAGTGGAATTCTGTTGTTAAAGAAAATGATATAGTTTATCATCTTGGAGATGTAGGATTTGGAACTACTGAAATGTTAAAAGAATTGGTTAGTAGATTAAACGGAACAAAAATATTATTACGAGGAAATCATGATTTTAAAAGAGGCGTTAATGGATGGAAAGAAGTAGGTTTTAGCGAAGTATATAAAAAACGAATAGAATTAGAAAATTTAGTATTAACGCATGCACCAATAGAGATAGTAGAAAAAGGGAAAATTAATATTTTTGGACATATACATGATAAACCATTAGATGAAAGATTTAATAAAGATAACCATATATGTGTTTCTTGTGATGTTGTTGATTACATGCCACAGATGATAGAAGTTGGAAAAAAATAAAGGAGTAAATATGGGAGAATATAATGGAAAAATAAATGTATCAAAAGATTCAATGTTATTTGTAGTAAATAGTGTATTTAATCAAGGAATAAAGGAAAGTACAACGAAGGAAAATATATTAAAATTAATGCCAGCCATATATGAAAACGCAGATGATGAAGAAATAATAAAAATGTTACCATATAGAACCTATAAAGATTTAGAAAGATTAATCGACTATATAAAAACAAGTGATGATATAAAATCATTTTTCTATAAAAGAGAACACCCAGACATAAGATTTTTAGAAGAAGCAATGATTATAGTTATGAGAGCAAAGCATTTAGAATATAATTATTCACTTAATCCAGGTGTTATAGAAAAATTAACAAGATTATTTTCAGATGAAAATAAAAAAATAGCAGAGAGATATGGAAATATAGAAAATTTAACTGTAGGAATGTTATATGAATATGGAATAGTAGACTTTGATTTTTTAAGAAAACAGTTGTGTAAATACATGAATGAAATAATAACTGAGGAGGAACTACGAGACATATTCTTTACAAGAATGAATTTAAATAGATTTGTAAATGATTATAATATTAAGTGGACAAATACAAATGAAGTACAATATTTTGTTACATATTTAGATGAAGAATATTCACCAATTGATATAGGTGAAATTGCTGAAGAACAAAAAGCAAGAAAAATGAAATATAAACAATTTAGTAAGCAAGAGTTATTAAAAAGAGAAGAATATCTATATGACGAAAGAGCAAAAAAATTATACAAATTTCTAAAATCTAAAAATGACAATATATATGAATGGACATTTAAGAGACTATTAAAAAATAACGAATTAGGAATAGATATTTTAGGTGATTTATCTAATATGTGTATGTTTGCGGATGATATAGAATTAAAAAAATTTATGGATTTATTTACAGATTGGTACAATAATAGTCCTCAATATATGTTAGGTGGATATTCACCAATTGAGTTTAGAAAAACATTTAAATAAAAAGAAAAGGAGTAGAATATGGTAACATTATCTAAAATAATAGAAGGATTAGAAATGGTAGATAATATTGTTGATTGTTATTACAATCCAGAAAAAGACGAAATATTTCTATCAAACATAGGAGAATATGAAGAATTAACAGAAGATGAAATAGACGAATTATTTGAGAAATCAATAATACTTCCAACACAATATGAAATAAATGAATATCAAATAATGCTTGATTTTATAGATACACTAGATAATCTTGAAATAAAGGATAATTTACATAGACTAATACAAGGAAAAGGAGCTTTTAGAAGATTCAAAGATTATTGTTTTGATGAAAATATTATTCAAGATTGGTATAAGTATAGAGACGAGAGATACAAGGAAATTGCAATTGAATGGTGCAAGGAAAATGAATTAAAATATAAATAAAATGTGAAACAAAATCAATAAAAACAATTTAAAAAGTTTCACATTTTAAATAAGCCTTAAGAGTGAAATCTTAGGGTTTATTTTTTTGCTCTAAATTTAATTTGATGCAAATAAAAAAGCCTAAAAATCGATTGTGAAGCTAATTAAAAATAAAGAAAGGAGAGTTATATGAGCAGACAAAAATTAAAGGGATTATGGATTCCAGCAGAAATTTTATTAAATAATGATTTATCAGACAAAGAAAAAATAGTATTATCAATGGTTCTATATTTAAGTGATGATACAGGGAGCTGCTTTGCAAGTAATAAATATATAGCAAGTATTGTAAATGTAACCTCCGATAGAGTTTCAAAAATAGTAAGTTCACTAAAAGATAAGGGAAATGTAGATGTTAATTTAAAATATAAAATTGATACCAAAGAAATTAAGGAGAGACAAATTATACCTATTGCAGAAAGGATTAATAGGTATAGTGAAAAATACCTAGAGGGTATAGGTAAAAACAACTATTCAGATAGTCCAAAAGAACTACACCCTATAGGTGAAAACGACGAAGATATAAGAAAATCTTATAATAAATTAAAAGATAAAGAAGATTTTCTTGTTACTGATGTCGAACACAAGGAACAAAGTCGCGTAATAATAAATAATATAAAAAATAAAAATAATTATAATAAGGAATTACAAATTAAAAAGAACAATAAAGCCAACTTTGAACAGCGAGATTATACTGGCTTTGACTTTACTAAATTATATGCAAATGCAGATGCTTTTTTATAATAACGACATTTGCAAAATGGGGTGTGGGGAAAATTTTTTCCCTGCCACAACTAACACTTTTTTGCGATAGCATAAAAAAGTGTTGTAGTTGTGTTACAAGACAAAAGAGAAAAGCAAAATTTTAGGAAGAATATGTCTTATTAGTAAGACCGCCAAAGAAGAATTTATTTAGAGGAGGTTGATAGAAAAATGAGTTATGCAATTATTAGAAACACAAAATACAAAAGAGAAAATTTAAAAGGAATATTTAGACATAATGAAAGAAGAAATAAAAATTATTCGAACGAAAATATAGATAAAGAAAAATCATATTTAAACTATTCGTTAAAATCTCCACAATATAGTTATGAAAAGGAATTTGATAAAATAAGAGAAAAATATAATTTAAAAGGACAAATTAAAACAGTAAGTAATATAGCTTGTGAATATATAATAACATCAGATCATGATTATTTTGAAAGAATAGGAGAAGAAGAAACAAAAAGATTTTTTGAAATTGCATATAAATTTGTATCTGAATATAAAGAATTAGGAGAACAATATATAATGTCTGCAAAAGTGCATATGGACGAACAAACGCCTCATATGCATTTAGTATTTTTACCAGTAGTTCATACAACAGATAAAAAAGGAAATGCTATTGATAAATTGGCTTGTAGTGAATTTTGGAAAGCAAAAGATAGTTATAGACAATTACAAGATGCGTTCTATAACTATATGGTGCAAAACGGATTTGAATTACAACGAGGAATACCAAGGGAGGAAACAGGTAGAGAACATTATTCTGTTGAAGAATATAAGAAAATAACAAATTTTAAACAGACTAAAGAAATTTTGAATAATATGAAATTAGAATTACCAGATATTCCAGATATAACAGATATAAATATAAACAGATTATCAAAGAAAAGAGATGAAAAAATTATAGAAGAAATTATAAAACCAAAGGATAATGTAATTCAAAATTTATATCAAGATAATATGAATTTACATAGACAATTATCAAGACAAGCACAGGTTATAGAAGAAGCAGAAAAATACCAAAAAGAAAGAGAGAAAATAATAGCTGATAATGAAAAATTGCATAATGAAGTAGATAATATTAAAGCAGAATATAATAAAAAAGAATTTGATATGGAATGGAAATATACTAATAAAATCAATAAGTTAGAGAAAGAAAATAGATTTTTACACAAAGTAGTAGATAGATTTAAGGAAACTATTGATATATTTATAACTTGGATTTGTAAGAAATTTGATATGGGTGAAGAAAATAATTTAATTAGAGATTTTGAAAGAGAAAATAATATAATGCTAGATGCTGAAAAACAAATAAAACATGAAGAAAGAGAAAAAGATTTAAATTTTGAAAAGTTTACAAAATTTGCAAAATGCTAGAAAATGTGGTATTATAAATATAATAGCAGGTGCTATTGTTGAAACCGTAAAAAATTTACTTAGGAGGCAAGACAATGAAACGGTCAAAAAGAATTGTGCTTGAGGCACCAGATGGTTACACCTTTGGCGTTTCTGAGGAAGACAGTGGTGAACTGAAAATCAAACTCATTCCCACAGTCGCTACCGAGTACTCTGGAAACTATACCGATCCTCCCATTCCGGAAGGATGGGAATATGTCGAAGGAGATTGGAACAACGGATTTACGATCCAGGATTCTAAGGGAAACCAGTTTGTTTGGGTACCTGTTGATTTCTTGGATCCCAATGGAACCCTTGATGGTTCTAGTTGCTCCGAGAAGTTCGGCAGAAGAAATTATCAGGATGATGAATTCTCTGATGACGGATTCAACGAAGAATTGGAGGGAGAACTGCGCAAGCAGTGGCAGAGCGTGCAAAAGTATGGGGGGTTCTATATCTCCTGCTACAACATCTCCCGAAGTAAGACTGGCGAAGCCAAATCTGTCAAAGGAGCAATGCCTTGGACAAACATCAACTGGTTTGATGCCATGGAGGCTGCTAAAACCTTTGGAGATGGAGTCTCTGTTAAGAGCCATCTTCCCTATGGGGCAGAATATGACTCTGTGTTGGAATGGTTTATCAAATCGAAGGCAAGAACCACAGATGAGATTGCAAGCGACTCCACCCAATGGGGTAATTTTTGGAACACCAAGGATTCTCCCGGGAAGGTTGTTAAGACCGGAAGATGCAAAGAGTGGTCTACAAATGGCATCAACGATCTTGCAGGTAATGTCGATGAATGGACACAAGAGAAGAACAAAAGTTCGTATCGTGTTATCCGTGGTGGCGGTTACCACAATAGTGGAAACTTTTATCCTGTCGCCTATCGCAATTTCAGCAACCCTAATCTCAGCTATAGCTTCACTGGTTTCCGTGCCGCGCTTTTCCTTGCGTAGCACTGACCACTGACACAAGCACAAAAGGAAGGAGAGACTTTGAAATTTCAGAGTCTCTTCTTCTTTTTTTGAAAGGGGGATATATGAGATGGAGAAAAACAAAGATAACAGATTGGTAATAATAGTAAAAATAGAAAAGTATATTGAATATATGCTTACAATATTACTTAAACTTCCAAGAACAGAAAAATTTAGTATAGGAACAGAAGTAAAGACAAGTATGTATGAAATGCTAAAAAATATTCTTTTAGCAAGTAAAATAGATAAAAGTAAAAGACTACAAATCTATAATATCGTTGATAGTAATATATATTATCAAAGAATTTGTATAAGAATAATGTATAATCAAAAATGGATAGATGAAAAGAAATACAAACATAGCAACGAATTACTGGCTGAAATTGGAAAAATTTTAGGAGGACTTATTAAATCTCTAGAGGTGAAAAAATATGCCTAAAACAATTAAAAATATATATGATAATTCAATATCGTTTGAAAATCTACTAAAAGCACATAAAAAAGCAAGATGTGGAAAAAGAGAAAAGAAAAAAATAATATTGTTTGAGTTAAAACTAGAACAAGAATTATTAGAATTAGAGAAACAATTAAAAACTGGTACATACAAACATGGTGGTTACACAAAATTTAAAATATATGAGCCAAAAGAAAGAATAATTATGGCATCAGAATATAAGGATAGAGTAGTACATCAATGGTATGTCGAAAAATTTATAAAGCCATACTTTGTACCACAATTTATTAGTACATCATATGCTGGAATAGAAGGAAGAGGAATGCATAAAGCATCTAAAGATGTTCAAAAAGCAATGAGAAGTGCAAAATCTAAATGGAAGAATTATTACATATTAAAAATGGATGTTACAAAGTATTTTCAAAATATAGATAAAAGAATACTTTGGGAAATATTAAAAAGAAAAATGAAGGATAAAAAGTTACTATGGTTAACTAGAGAAATTTTATTATCTACAGAAGGCATGGTAGGACTACCTTTAGGTAATTATACATCTCAAATGTTTGCTAATATATATTTAAATGAATTAGATCAGTATGTTAAACACATATTAAAATGCAAATATTATTACAGATATATGGATGATATTGTTATAATGTGCGAAAATAAAAAAATTGCAAAAGATATCTTAAATAATATAACTAAATTTTTAAAAGATAATTTAAAACTAACTTTAAACTCAAAAACAAGAATTTTTAAAGATATACAAGGAGTTAATTTTTGTGGTTATAAAATCAATGAGAAAAGGTTAAAAATAAGACATACAAGTAAATGCAGAATGAAAAGAAAATTAAAAAGATATACAGAACAATTAAAAGAGGGCAAAATAACATTACCTGAAATACAAAGAAGTATAGCAGGTTGGCTAGGCTATGTTAAACATGCAGATTCTTATAATCTAAGAAAAAGTATGTTTTATATAGAGGGATAGACTTTAAAAAGGCATTCGTATCGTGTTATCCGTGGTGGCAATTACAACAATAATGGAAACAATTATCCTGTCGCCTATCGCAATTACAACAACCCTAATAACAACTATAACAACACTGGTTTCCGTGCCACGCTCTAATATTAAATTAGATTATATATTTTAAGGAATATATACAATATTTGTATTAGATATTAAAGGAAGTTTATTCCTTCTTAAAAGTAATTTTAAGTAAATATGAATCATAAAAGTATACATATTAGTAAATTTAAAAATTGAATATATGTATACTTTTTTATTTTTTTGTGTTATTAATCCATTTTTCAAATTCTTTAGGAGTAATTTCTGTATTTAAATATTTTTGTTTCATTATAGATCCATCTTTTTTATACTTTTCAAATCTAGTGATAGCAGTATCTGTTCCGTAATGGGAAACAGAACTAGCAAGAGACATATATCTTTTTCTATATTTATCTAAAAGTGTATCTTCTTTTAGAGATTTTTTATAAGCTAATTCCTTTCCAATTTGCCTACAAGTTTTTCCAGTTTTTTTATATTCTACATTGCAATATTTTGTCTCTTTTAAATTTGATGGAACAAAGTAAAATCCACAATTTTGACATTGCCTTATAGTATTATGATTGTCAGACATAAATTCTTTAAATATTAGAGCTATTATTGATAAAATATCATCACTTTCAAAATAATAAGGAATATTATACTTATCGACATCTATATTTTCGAAAATTAAAGCAAAAGTTTCAAACTGTATATTTAGCTTTTCCATAAATCCATTTATTTCTGTTTCGTTATATTTAATTGATTTATCTTCAAAAAAGATTTTTTCATCTTGCCTTATGCTTTGGATGTCCTCTGGAGTAAATTCTGCTTCTTCTTCAATTTTTTTGAAAAAATCAGTATCATATGGTAATCTTAAATTTTTTAATAAGGTATATTTAAGATATAAAAATTCTTCTTTATATTCTTTTACAATTTCATTTAGTTCGTTATTAAATTCGGAAAACGAAAGCCTCAAATGTTTTGATGAATTATGATTTGCTTTTTTTATTTTGGGATGTTTTCTATAATACAGGCTTTCAAAACAAAACCAAAAAACAAAAGATCGACAATCTTCATCATTTTCAAAATTTATATTTAAAAATATAAGTAGAAAAGAACCTATTGGCTCAATCATATGTTCAGTTCTATATGATGAAAAAAATATCTTTTTACTTTTATCATAATATATGCGTTTAAAAACAAATAATTCTAGTCCGAGATTTTTATCAAAAGCTAGTTTAAAATCCAAATGGAACACCTCCACATCAAACAACCTAAAATTAATAAAAAATTTTTTGAGATTGTACAGTGTGAATTTCAAAAATTCACAATTATAATGTATACAACACTTGATTGACATAATTTTACTACAAAAAGTAGAAAAAGTCAAAAAATGGAAATGAACATTGAAAATTGAATAGTAGTTGCAAGCACAAATAATGATACTTTCGTCTGGCTAACGTGATGTAAAGGGGCGATTCTCTAAAAAGAGGAATGAGGGCAAATCTCATATGGGAGCTAATCCACTTGTAACAGTATAAAAAACTAAAATTTGGAAAAAATAAAACAAAAGGAGTGAGGCTATTGGAAGAAAAAAAGAAATATAAGAAAAAGAATGAATTTAAGATAAATGTATTTTTTAATGAAAAAGGAGAGGCATTGGAGAAAGTTGTAGAAAGAGCCTTTGGAAATTATTGCTTAAAAACAGTTAAAAAATAAAATGAAACAATGGTATTTGATGAGATAATATGGTATAATGAAAATCAAGAGTATCAATATTATCTCATATATTTTTATAGCAAAAAGGAGGTAGAAGTGAGCTATACAATAATGAATAATATTGATTATAAAGTCGGTATATATATTAGGCTTTCAAGAGAAGATGAAGAAAAAGAAAAGTATCAAGAAAGTGAAAGTATTGGAAACCAAAGAACTTTGCTAATGCAATATATTAGACAAAACAAATTGAATTTTATTTCAGAATATGTTGATGACGGAGTTTCAGGTACAAGTTTTGATAGACCTGCATTTAATAGAATGATTGCAGATATTGAATCAGGCAAAATCAATATGATTATTACAAAAGATTTATCAAGACTTGGAAGAAATTATGTGCAATCAGGATTATATATTGAAAATTATTTTCCAGAACATGAAGTTAGATTTGTTGCAATATTAGACAATATAGATACGGCATTAGATTCTGCCAATAATGATATAGCACCTTTTAAATCTATATTAAATGAAATGTATGCAAAAGACACATCCAAAAAGATAAATAGTGTTTTACAATCAAAAAGAAATAATGGAGAATATCTAGGAACAGCACCTTATGGCTATAAAAAAGATCCAGAAAATAAATACCATTTAATAATAGATGAAGAGGCAGCAAATGTTGTAAAACTGATATATGAAAAATATTTAGCAGGTTTTGGTACAATGCAAATTGCAGATTACTTAAGTAAAAAGAAAATTCCAATTCCATCAGATTATAATAAAAGAAAAAGAGGTACAAAATCTCTAACTTATGGATTGTGGCAACAATCTACTGTAAGATTTATTCTTTCAAACGAAATTTATACAGGAACAGTAATACAAGGGAAAAGAAAAAAGGTAAGTTTTAAATCTAAAAAGTTTATTAATTTACCAGAGGAAGATTGGGTTAAGGTAGAAAATATGCATGAGGCAATAATAAGTAAAGAGGATTTTGAAAGAGCAAAAAAAGTAATAGATGCAACAAAAGGTTCAAGAGTAGTTCAAAATGATTATTTATTTAAGGGATTACTTAGATGTTATGATTGTAAAGGATATATTGGAATAAGAAGTCCAGATAAAAACGGAAATATTTATGGCAGATGTCAGAGATATGGAAGATTTGGAAAGTTTGATGTATGTTCTCCACATAATTTTAATTATCAAGTTTTTGAAGAGCAAATGCTAGAAGTTTTAAAAGAAGTTTGCAAAGAATATACAAATAAAAAGAAACTAGAAGAAATTGCAAAACAAACTAAAACAAGTGGGGCAAAAGAGTTTGATATAAATAAACAAATTGAGTTATTTAAACAAACAATAGAAAAAGAAACTAGAAAACTTGAAGTAATGTATGATGACAGATTAGCAGGAATAATTTCTCTTGATGAATATATGAAAAATGCAAAAAGAATAAAAGAAATTGTAAAAGGTTATGAAGAAAATATTAAAGATTTAGAAAAAGAATTAGCAGGAGAAAATACAAAAAATAAAGAAACAAAATTAGATAATTTAATAGAAGAGTTTCTTGAAATGGAGAAACCAACAAAAGAGATAATTAGAGAGTTTATAGAAAAAATAGAGATTCATAGTGACAAGCAAGTTGATATATATTTCAACTTTAAACCACTACAAGATTTAAATAATAATTTTATATGTGCTAAGAAGAAATATGAGATTAAAACAGCATAGAGGATATATTGTTTTTGCTCGAATAAGAAACGAGTATTGCTAGGCGGATGAGGGAGTAATCGACGCAGGCGTACATAGGTACGTTGAGGAGAGACGACTGAAATCCAACAACGCAAGACGAAGTTTATTATTAGAGCTAGTAAAAATGTCCACAACTGCAACATACACATGCAGCAGTATGGGTAATAATTGCAGAAGCACTATTAGGATTTGGAGATAAGGCAGGGGAACTATTTAGAATGATAAACCCTATAGAACACGCCAGAACCAAAGAAGCAGCTAACAAATATAAAGTAGAGCCATATGTAATAGCAGCAGATGTATATGGACAGGCTAATTTAGCTGGACGAGGAGGTTGGACTTGGTATACAGGCTCAAGCAGCTGGTTTTATGAAGCAGGATTAAGATATATATTAGGATTAAAAATAGAAAAAGAAGAACTAACGATACAACCTTGTATTCCAAATGACTGGGAAGATTACAGCATAAAATACAAACATGGAAAGAGTATATATAATATAAAAGTAACAAAAAAAGGAGTAAACAGCTTTAAATTAAACGGTAAAGAAATAGAAGAGAAAAAAATAAAATTATCACCAAATGGTGGAGTATATCAGCTAGATGTAACAATCTAGCTTTTGTCACTTTGGGGACGTTCCTTTTTGTGACAAGTTGTCATTTTAGGGACACACCTTGATATGCTAAGGTCTGTCCCCCGAGTGACAATTTGTCACAAAAAGGAACGTCCCCAAAGTGACAAAATTTTAAAAAATTTTAAAAAAGTACTTGCATTTTATAAAAAGATGTATTAAAATCTAATTGAAGTGGAGAGAAGTGGTAAAAAGTGGTTTGAAATGTGTGGGAGGTGAAACAAAGTGCTTATAGGTGAATATGAACATTCTCTAGATGTAAAGGGCAGATTGATACTACCTGCTAAAATAAGAGAAGACATGGGAGATAAGTTTATAGTAACCAAAGGATTAGATGGGTGCTTGTTTGGTTTCTCTCAAAACGAATGGACAAACTTCGAAGAAAAGTTAAAAACACTTCCACTTACAAATAAAAATGCAAGAGATTTCGTAAGATTTTTCCTTTCAGGTGCAACAGAATGTGAAATCGATAAACAAGGCAGATTTTTAATAGCAGGAAATTTAAGAGAATATGCGAACTTAGAAAAAGATGCAATAATTATTGGTGTTGGCACAAGAATTGAAATTTGGAATAGAGAAAAATGGAAATCTTATAATAGTGACGAAAACATTTCTGCTGATGAAATTGCAGAAAATATGACTATGTTGGGTATATAAATTGCAAAAGTTTATATAAAGCACACTAAAGATAAATAATTGAAATACAAAAGAAGAAAAAACAAGGTACAAAAGATAAATAAAACTAAAGATAAAATTTTACAAAGGATAAAGCAAAGCAAATTTACACAAAAGATAAAATATAAAAAACAAAAGATAAAAAAATTAAATTATCACAAAAGAAAAAAATATTAGAATACAAAAGAGAAATAACAAAAGAAAAGAGTTCTAAAAACAAAAGATAAAATTATCAAAATACAAAAGTAAAAAGTACAAAAGACAAATTAATATTTGTACATAGGATAAAAAAAGTAATATACAAATGAAAAACATTTGTAAAATATAGACCATACTAAAGAGAAAATGAAATACTAAAGAAAAAACTAAAAATAAAACAGACAGTTGGTATTTTAACTAAAATACCAACTATTCTCATATAAAATGAAAGCAGAGGTCTATTAATCATGGATTTTAAACATAAGCCGGTACTACTTGAAGAGTGTATAGAAGCATTAAATATAAAGCCAGATGGCATATATGTTGATGGCACTCTTGGTGGTGGAGGACATAGCAAAAGAATATTAGAAAGTTTATCTAGTAAAGGTATGCTAATAGGAATTGATAGAGATGTTGATGCTTTAAAAGCAGCAAAAGAAAACTTAAGCTTATATTCAAATGTTAAGTATGTTCATTCAAACCATGATGAGATAAAAGAAATATTAGAAAACCTGAAAATAGAAAAAGTTGATGGAATATTATTAGATTTAGGTGTTTCTTCATATCAACTTGATGAAAAATCAAGAGGCTTTAGTTATTTGGGAAATAGTATTTTGGATATGAGAATGGATAATACGCAAGAATTAGATGCTAAAACAGTGGTTAATACTTATTCTGAAGAAGAATTATCTAGAATTATATATGAATATGGTGAAGAAAGATTTTCAAGAATTATAGCAAAAAATATATGTGAACAAAGGAAAAATAAAGAAATAGAAACAACAGAGGAATTAGTAAATATTATAGTAAAATCGATACCTCTATCAAAACAAAAGGAAGGACATCCTGCTAAAAGAACATTTCAAGCAATAAGAATAGAAGTGAATAATGAAATAAAACCATTATATAATTGTATAGGAAATTGTATAGACGTTTTAAAAAATAATGGCAGATTAGCAGTTATAACATTTCACTCTTTGGAAGATAGAGCTGTCAAAAATGCATTTATAGAAGCAGAGGGAGTTTGTAAATGTCCAAAAGATTTACCTTATTGTGTATGTGGGGCTGAGTCCAAAGGAAAAATAATAACAAAAAAACCAATACTTCCAACAGAAAATGAACAGAATGAAAATTCTAGAGCTAAAAGTGCTAAATTAAGAGTTTTTGAGAAAAAAATATAAATAATAATTGGCAAAAAGGTAGGTGAGAATATGCCAAATAGTAGGTATAGTGGGTATCAATATGAAACTAGTCCACGAAAAATAAAACCAGAATATGAACCACAGCAGAAAAAGAAGAATAGTAATAAAACAGGAAATAATAATAAAAACAAAACAAGTACGGCAAAAAAGAAAACAACCAGTGCAAATACAAAAAGAAAAAAACATGTGAATTCACAGGTAAAAGTGGTAGCTTATGTTCTATTAGGCTTTGTAATACTATTGGCAATAAGTTATAGAAACTCACTTATTACAGAAAGTTTTAATAAAAAAGAGCAGTTAAAAAGTGATTTAGCTGTAATAGAAAAAGAAAATCAGCAATTGGAAGTTAATATACAAAATAGTTTGAATTTAAGCAATATAGAAAAAGTAGCAAAAGAAAATTCTGGAATGAAGAAATTAGACGCAACACAAAAACACTATGTTAATCTTCCTAAAAAAGATTATGTAGAACCGGCAAGTGAGCAAATAATAATAGAGGAAGAAAAAAATTGGTTTGAAAAAATAATAGAGGTATTAACAGAAAAAATATTTTAAAGAAATTACTATATAAAAGTTATAGTAATTTTTTTATGCCTTTATGTCTTATTTTAGATTGTATTTGAATAATATTATTATAATTACAATGAATAGAAAGGATTATGATAATGGAAAATAAGAGAAAAATTAAAAAAAGGCAAATTAAAATATGGAAAAACGAAAAAATAGATATAAAAAAATTAGAAAAAAAGGCAAAGAAAGAAAAGAGAAAAAAATATAAAAAAGAAATCAAAGAAATAAAGATAAAGGCAGAGGAAAAAGTAAGCGATTTAAATAGAAAAAAGAGAATGAGAAATGCTATATTGATATATACAATGATTTTTGGAGCATTGATATTTAGAATTGGATGGTTGCAATTTGTTATGGGAGCAGAACTGCATTCTATGGCATATATCCAACAAACATTAGACAGAAGTGTAAATCCCAGAAGAGGAACAATATATGATGCAACAGGAGAAAATATTTTAGCAATATCAAGTACTGTAGAAACAGTAACAGTAAATCCTACAAATATATCAAAAGAGAATAAAGAAAAGGTGGCAAAAGCATTATCTGATATATTTAACTTGGATTATGATAGTACTTTAAAAAGAGTAAGCAAAAGGAGTTCTATAGAAACTATTGTAAAAAAAGTCAATAAAGAAAAAGCAGATGAGCTGAGAACATGGCTAGTAGATAATAATATAACAGCTGGAATAAACATAGATGAAGACACAAAAAGATACTATCCTAATAATAGTCTTGCATCACAAGTAATAGGATTTTGTGGCTCAGATAATCAAGGTTTAGACGGAATAGAAGTTATATATGAAAAAGAGTTAAAGGGTGAAAAGGGCAAGATAAATAAGGTGATAGATGCTAAAGGAGGAGAAATATCTAAAGAAGGGGAAAACTATGTAGAAGCAGTTGATGGAAATGATTTAGTATTAAGTATAGATGCTATAGTGCAAGGAATTGCAGAAAAATATTTAACAGAAGCTTGTATAGATAATAAATGTACAGACGGTGGAAATATAATAATAATGAATCCACAAACAGGAGACATACTTGCAATGGCAGGTTATCCAAACTACAATTTAAATCAACCATATGAACCAAATACAGAAGAATTAAAATCTAGTTGGAGTACACTATCACAAGGGGATAAAACAAAAGCTTTGCAACAAATGTGGAGAAATAAAGCTGTATCAGATACATATGAGCCAGGCTCTACATTTAAACTTATTACAACATCAGCAGCTTTGGAAGAAGGATTAGCAAGTGTAGATAAAGAAGGAGAGTTTTGCTGCACTGGTGGAATAGAAATAGCAGGTGTTAGAATAAAGTGCTGGAGATATTATAGACCTCATGGTTCAGAATCACTAAGGCAAGCATTAATGAATTCGTGCAATCCGGTATTTATAGGACTGGGGCAAAGAATAGGTGTAAGTAAGTACTATACTTATTTAAATAAATTTGGATTGTTAAAAAGAACAGGTATAGACTTACCTGGAGAAGCAGGAAGTATATTTTTAAAAGAAGAAAAAGTAGGACCAGTAGAACTTGCAACTATTGCATTCGGACAAAGATTTGAAATAACACCTCTACAATTAATAACAGCAGTATCAAGTATTGCAAATGGTGGAACATATGTAAAACCTAGGATAGTTAAAAAAATAATAAATAGTCAAACAGGAGAAGTAACAGATATACCTGTAGAAAAGCAAGAAAGAGTAATATCAGAAGAAACGGCTAAAAATGTGTTGAGTATGATGCAGTCTGTAGTGGAAGAAGGAACAGGAAGAAATGCACAAGTAGAAGGATATAACATAGGTGGAAAAACAGGAACTTCAGAGGATGGTGTAAATACAAATAAGTACGTAACTTCATTTATGGGAGTAGGACCAACAACAAACCCAGAGGTTGTAATACTTGTGACTTTATATAATCCAACAGGAGAGGGTGGACACCAAGGAGGTGCGTGGGTAGTTTTAACAACACACCATAAAACTATTGAAAAATCAACAATAATATAAACTATCTACAGCCACTGGTAAAGTGGCTGGGAGGGACTTGTGTAGAAATATACAAGTCCTTTTTTCTATTTATATTTACAAAAGATTTTAAAAGTTTGTACTTTTTGTATGTGTCGATGACATTTATGTAGTAAAAGGGTTAATTTAGGCATAAAATTTTGGAAGAAATAATAAACTTAAACATAAAATCCTCTAAAGGAGAATATGGTTTGAAAAATCAAGATAAGATAATTAAATTTTTAAATGAAAGTGAAAATCCATATATATTAAAAGTTGAAGATATGGTTGTAGAATTTCAATATTCAGATGTTAAAAAAACTTTTAATGAATGCATAAAAAATATTTTAAAACAAAAAAAGAAAATGGGGTGACAATCTACAAAGGTCACGTTACAATTAATGTGAAAATATATAAAACAAATCAAAAACAAGTAGTACAAGGCAATCAAGCTAAAAATCCGCAGACGTACTTTTGTACTTCGAGGACATTTTTAGTGAAGATTAACGTAGTAATATGAAGTTTTTCATTTGTTTTAAAGGAAAGGAGGTAAAAACATTAATGGCAAGAAAGTCAAAATATTTTTCTAATGAAAACGTAGTAAATAAAAAAATATGGTCTGTTGCACTATATATAAGACTTTCACAAGAGGATAGCGACAATGGCACAGAAAAGCAAGAAAGTAATAGTGTAACAAGCCAAAAGACATTATTAAACGAATTCACCGACACACATGATGATTTGATAGTGTATGATACTTATATAGATGACGGATTTACAGGAACAGATTTTAATAGACCATCATTTCAGAGGCTATTAGAAGATATGAGAAATGGAAATATTAATTGTGTAATTGTAAAGGATTTATCAAGACTTGGAAGAAACTATATAGAAGTAGGAAATTATATAGAGCAAGTTTTTCCATTATTTAATATAAGATTTATTGCCATTAATGATTCAGTAGATAGTTTTAAAAATCCATCAAGCACAAATACAATTTTAGTGCCATTTAAAAATTTGATAAATGATGAGTATGCACGAGATACATCAATTAAAATAAGGACATCATTGAATGGAAAAAAGAAAAAGGGAGAGTTTATAGGGGCTTTTCCATCTTATGGTTATATTAGAGATCCAAAAGATAAGCACAAGTTAATAATAGACGAGGTAGCAGCAGAAATAGTGAAAAAAATATTTCATTGGAATGTTAATGAAGGGTTAGGAAAGATAGCAATATGCCATAGATTAAATGATTTAGGTATTTTAAATCCTACAGGACATAAGAAATTAGAATTAGGACAAAATTATAACAACTATGGAATAAAAGATAATACATATACTTGGACACCATCTACAATAAGGAATGTTTTGAAAAATGAAGTGTATATAGGTAACACAGTACAAGGAAAGAGGAGGGCTAAAAGCTATAAAATACATAAAATAGAAAATGTTCCTGAAGAAGAATGGGTTAGAGTAGAAAATACTCATGAGCCAATAATTGATAGAGAAACATTTGAAAAGGCACAAGAATTAAGTAGAAAAGACGTAAAAGTATCTCAAAAAACAAATGAATTATCAATATGGGCAGGTTTTTTAAAATGTGCAGATTGTGGGAGGGCAATGAATAAGAAAAGTAGCACAAATAAGGGGGGAAACAAATATGAATATTATATCTGTAGTACATATAAAAAAAAATCTAATAAGTTATGTACTAAACATACCATAAAAGAAGAATGGCTAGAGAAAGCTGTTATGCAAGTTATTAATTTGCATATTGAATTGTTAATTGATACAGAAGAAATCGTACAACAGATAAATGAAAATAGTTTTCAAAATACTAAAAATGAAAACATTGCCAATGTGATAGTTACAAAACAAAATAAGATTCATCAAATATCAAATTTCAAAAGAACTCTTTATGAAGATTGGAAAAATGAAGATATAACAAGAGAAGAATATATAGAATATAAGCAAAAATATGAAAATGATATTGAAAGATTAAACCAAAATATTGAAAGACTAGAAATAGAGAAGAAAAAGTACGAATCTCAAAACAAAGACCAAAATGAATGGATAGAGAAATTTAGAGAGCAAAAAGGAATTACAGAACTTTCAAGAGATATAATAATTGAATTAATAGATTGTATATATGTAAAAGAGAACGGAAATATAGTCATAAAATTTAAGTTCGAAGATGAGTTTAAAAGAATATTGGAATATATAAAAAATAATAAACTATGTATAATTGAGGAAAAGTTAGGTTATAGATTGAAAAAAAATTAGGTTTGTGATATCATATTAGTTACCATAAAACAAAAAGGAGCAAAAATATGATTGGAATAAGTCAAAATACAAAATTAGAAATAGCTGTTGAAATTATGGCAGCTAAAATTGCTAAAACATCTAAAGAAGGATATACAATAAATGATGAAAAGATGCAGCAATTAATAAAAGAAAGAAATGAAATGTATATTGGAAATGAAGATATTATAAATAAGATAATAAAGGAATATGGTTCAGAAATAAAAAGAGATTATAATAATATATAAGGAGATATGATATGAAAGAAATTAAAACATTAGAAGAAATATGTTCTGAATATAAGCTTCCTAAAGATGAGCGCAATGAGATAGGAAATAAAATAAATGCAATTATGTTAAATGGAAAAGAACCTAGTGAACATCCAATTGCAATAATAAATATTGCTCCTCCTGGTTCTGGAAAAACAGGTTTGAATGGCTATGCATGTGCACAATTCAAAGATAATAATGTTGTTATTATTAATAGTGATGAATTAAAGCCATTTCATCCTCGAATAGATGAGTTAGCTAAAAAATACCCTCAATATTATACGAAAGTAACTAATCAAGAAAGTAATTTTTGGACAGATAATTTATTTGATGCTATAGTAGCTAATAATTATAATGTTATTTTTGAAGGAACAGGTAGAAACTTAAAGCTATTAAAAAACATGATGTATAAAATGCATGGGTACAAAATAATTGTAAGAGGAATGGCAGTTGATGAGATGAACTGTTTAATGTCAATAATTGAAAGATACGAAGGACAAGTTAAACAAAAAGGTTGGGGAAGACTAGTGGCGTTAGATCACTTTTATAAAGCTTATGAAGAGATGTTAGACAATATACAGGCAATAGAACAATCAGAAATGGCAGACATTGTTGAAGTTTATACAAGAGGAGAGATTCCAAGTAAGCCCATAAGACTGTATAATAGTAGAAACAGAGAATTTCAAGATGTCAGAGCAGCTGTAATTGTTGGAAGACAAAGAGATAGAAAAAGCGCAGAACAGTATTATGAAAGAAGCTTTAGTAGAAGACAAGTAATAACAAAATATTTTACCGAAGAGAGTGAAATATTAGATAGGATAATAGAAATCTACAAGAGACAAGAGTGGATAGAAATATAAATTAGTGTGAGGGGTTTTTATATGGATAAAGAAAGAACAATAAAAAAAGTTGTTGAGAAAGTCGAAAGAGCTTCGACTACTTTTGAAAAAGCAAATACGGAGTTGAAAAGAAAATATTTAAAATGGAATATAGAAGTATTTAATATAATTGCTGCTTCGGTAAGTGTAAGTAGAGGATCATTTGGAACCGGATATCCGTTTTATGTATTGGATAAAGACTTAAATGGAGATATACCAATTATTTCAGAGCAAATTAGGTATAACAGACAATTATTAAGAGATGGTGAAATTGTTCAAAAATCAATATGGCAATGCGAGTCTTGTCTAAAGAGAAATTACGAAATAATGCCGGATTTAAAAATAATCTGCAAACCATGCCCAAATATGATAGATTCATTAAAACCAAGAAAAATTATAAATAGATTACCTGATTTAGATATGTGGCTAGTATGCGAAGATGGAAAAGTGGAAGAAGCTCAAACTGAGCTAGGGGCATTGTTAGAAAAATATAATATGCGTACATCAGATGTTGCACCATTACAATCTTTAAGTGATGTTGTAGAAATTGCAACAAATTTAAAAGATGGCACATTTCCAAAAATATTCTTGCCAATAGATGCACATATTATGGAACAATCAAAATTAGAAGAATTAATATCACAAGTACCAGATGAATTAAGATTGACAAAATTAGAAGGAAGAAAACCATATTTACCAATTAGACCAAAATCACTTAGAAAAAAATGGCAATATGATGATGAAGCATATAATTTTATTTATGATTATCTTTCAGCATTTACAGCTTTTAATTTTACACAAGAAATGGAAGATACATTACAAAAAAGTAGAATAAGAGTAGTGCAAGAGCATACCCCAGAAGAATTATTTGAATTTCTTATGCAATCAGCAACTCCAGCAAACTTTAGAAGATTTCAAGAACATAAGTTAGAAGAAATTTTTTATAATAGAGTAACAAGCTGGAGTGATCTAGCAAAGAAGCAAAAAGAAGATTTGGAAGAGGAACTAATGCCTGAATTTTAAGAAGGAGAAAGATAGAATGAAAAAAAGAATAGATTTACATATTCATACAATAGTCTCAGATGGTTTGTTAACACCTAAAGAAGTAATAGATGAAGCTCATAGAAACGGTGTATCTATAATTGCAATAGCAGATCATGATACTGTGGATGCATATAATGATGAATTATTTGAGTATGCAAAAAGTAAAAACATAAAGTTAATTAATGCAGTAGAAATTTCTACTAAAACAAAAAAAGCAGGAGTACATGTATTAGGATATAATCTGGATTTGGATAATGAAGAATTCAAAGAAAGATTAAAAAAAGTTAGAAATGCAAGACATAATTATTTACGTGATGTAGCTAAAAAACTAGAAGAACTAGAATATTATATAAATGTAGAAGAATTAGATAAGATAGAAGCTGTTACAAAAGCCCATATAGCATTAAATACAATAGAAAATCCAAAGAACAAAGAAAAATTATTAGTAGAATTTGGACATATTCCAAGTAAAGGTGAATTTATAGAAACTATTATGAATGAAAATTGTCCTGCATATGTAAAAAAAGAGAGTTTAACTCCAAAAGAAGCAGCAGAAATAATAAGAGCTGCAAAAGGAAAAGTTGTTTTAGCACATCCTGTGGCATATGTGCACGAAGATAATTTCACAGAAGAAGATATTTTAGCTATTGTTAATGATATGAAACCAGATGGTTTAGAAGCAAATTATTTATATGTAGATAGATATAATAAAAAAATTGATGAAATAAAACAGTGGAATGAATTTGCAAAAAAAAATAATTTATTTGTAACAGCTGGTTCAGATTTTCATAATAAAGATGGACTTAGACCAGAAATTGGTTTTGTAAATACAGAATTTGTTTTATCAGAAGATGTTATAGACAAGATTATTGAAAATTTGGAAAAATAATATCATAATGTCATCAAAAAATACAAGAGTGAGCAAGACACAGAAAAGCTGTTTAAATATTTGTGTTGCTATAATTACCCAAGGAGGTGCTGTCGCAGCACCTATTGGTGGAAAAGTTTTAGCAGAAGTATTACCATATTTGGAAGCACAAAAAGATAATATAAAAGAAGAAAATATAAAAAAAGATATAGAAGTACCAAATATAGAAGGACTTACAATAGATGAGGCAAAGAAAAGATTAAAAGAAGTAAATTTAAATATATCAATAGAAGATATGGAAGAAAAAGAAGGTACAGAAATAATAACACAACAATTACCTAAAGCTGGAATAAAAGTAAAAGAAGGAGTAGCCATAATTGCTTATAACTAATCTATATATACATATAATAAAAAGTATGGTATAATTTGTAAAAATAATTTGAAGGAAGGTTAGTAATATGATACATAGAATGAAGTTAAATGAAAGCCCGTTTGAGAGAATAAAAGATGGAACAAAAACTATAGAATTTCGATTGTATGATGAAAAAAGAAGACAAATAAAGATTGGGGACCAAATAGAGTTTTCAAAATTGCCAGAGTTGCAAGAAACAATATTAGTAGATGTATTAGAATTATACATAGAACCAACATTTGAAAAGTTATTTAAAAAATTATATACAGATGAAGAAGATATAAAAAGAAAAACAACTGCTATGTACCAATATTATTCACCAGAAAATGAGAAGGAATATGGCGTAGTAGGAATAAAAATATCACTACATAGTACTGGATTTAGATACACATATAATAAACTAGTACGAGATAAAATACCTGAAAATATAGATAGTGAACCAGGCAGGAAAAGCAAATATAGAATTCTTGATGATAAAGAGTACTTAACAGAACTAAATAAAAAGGTTATAGAAGAAGCTAATGAGTTTATAGAAGAAAATAGTATTGAAGAACTTGGAGATTTAATGGAAGTTATAAATGCTATAATGAAATTAAAAGGTTATAAAATGGAAGAAGTATATAAAATTATGAAGGTAAAAGAAGAAAAGAAAGGTGCTTTCTATAATAAAATTTATTTAGAGTATGTTGACGAAGAAAAAAGAAACTTAGACGAAGAAAAAGAATTGAATAAAGAATTTAGAAAGTGATACAGTACTTATGAATAAAAATGTAAGATTTGAGGTATTTTATGGATAATAAAAAATATTTAGAGAAAACTCTAGAAGTAAAAATTGATAGACCTTTTGGAAGCAAACATCCGAAACATGGATTTATATATCCAGTAAATTATGGATATGTTCCGAATACAATAAGTGGTGATGGCGAGGAATTAGATTGTTATGTCCTTGGAGTTTTTGAACCTTTGGAAACTTTTAGAGGAAAATGTATTGCTATTATACATAGGTTGGATGATAATGATGATAAATTGATTATAGTTCCAGAAAATAAATCTTTTTCAAATCAAGAAATAAGAGCTTTAACAGAGTTTCAAGAAAGATTTTTCAAAAGTGAGATAATAAGAGACTCAAATTATTTAGAGTTCAACAAGAGTATTCCTGAACTTTCAGTTACTAATTTAGAAAATAGCCTGAAGTTTTATAAAACTATAGGTTTTAAAATTGAATATGATAGACCAGAAAATAAATTTGTGTTCATTTCTTTAGGGAAAATACAATTTATGTTACAAGAAATTTCTGATAATGATAAATGGAATATTATGGAACTTACTTATCCATTTGGAAATGGTATTAATTTTCAATTAGAAGTTAATAATGTTAATGAAATATATAAAAATTTAAAAGATAATAATTACAAAATTACTTTTGAAATTGAAGAAAATTGGTATAGACAAGGAAATAGACTATTAGGAAATAAAGAATTTTTGATACAAGATCCAGATGGGTATTTATTAAGATTTTTTGAGGATTTGGGAGAAAAGTAAATAATTATAAATTTTGACACATCAAGTAATAAATTCAACTATTCGCGTGATATTACCACAGAAATTAATAATTTTTAAAATAAGAAAATGTGAAAATATAAATAGAGAAGGTATAGAAAAAATTAAAATATATAACAAGCAAGAACTTCGTAATTGAAGTTCTTGCTTATTCAATTATACCGCAAGCAATTTTGCTTCCAGAATTGCCACTGGGTTGAGTTGTAAAATCATCTGGAGAATCATGAATAATAACAACTTTACCTAATATATCTTTTATTTTAAATTTATTTATTAAAACAGTCATATGTGCATAACCATTATTTTCAATTAGTGGTGGTAAATCCCCCATATGAAAAGGATGAGGACAGTTTGTAGGATTTAAATGTGTTTTTGCATTTGCAAATTCGTTGCTTATAGTCCCACTACAAGAACTGCCTTCATGAATATGAAATCCAAAAAATCTACCGGTACAACTGTCAGATGATTGAGGTAATCCATTTACTTTAGCAGTAACCAAGACACCATTTTTTACTTCTCTAAAAGTAACAGCACCATTTATTTTAGGATATTTTTTTCCTCCCTTTATATTTGCTTTAGCAATATTAAAAATATTTGTAAACATATTATACATCTCCAATTATTATTTATATTAATATAATATTCAAAGAAAATTGAAATGTTAAATAAGTTGTAGCTATAAAATAGATTGTGTAATGAAAAAAGCAAATAAAAATTGCTAGAATTTAAAGAAACAATATTAGCATATATGTTAGAAAATGGAAAAATGTTTATTTGATAAAAAAGTATTGAAAAAGAACATTAATATATGATAAACTTTTAACAAAAAAAGGAAGAATAAAATGAATTATAATATAACAAACAAAATAGAATATATAGGAGTTAATGATAAAACATTAGATTTATTTGAAAGTCAATATAATCTTCCAAATGGGGTATCATATAATTCATATATACTTAAAGATAAAAAAACAGTAGTAATGGATACAGTCGACAAAAGAGTGACAAATGAATGGCTGGAAAATATAGAAACAACTTTAAATAAAAAAAATATAGATTATTTAGTAATTTCACATTTAGAGCCAGATCATTCTGCTAATATACAATTATTAGCACAGAAATATCCAGAGATGAAAATCATACTAAATCAAAAAGCCGAAAGCATGATGAAGCAATTTTTTGATTTAGATTTATCTAATAGATATGTTATAGTAAAAGAAGGAGATATTATAGATACAGGAGAACATAAATTACAATTTTTTATGGCTCCTATGGTACATTGGCCAGAAGTAATGGTAACATATGAACAAACAGAAAAGATTTTGTTTAGTGCAGATGGATTTGGTAAGTTTGGAACTTTAGATACTGAGGAAGATTGGATAAATGAAGCAAGAAGATATTACTTTAATATTGTGGGAAAATATGGCACACAAGTTCAGCAGTTGCTAAAAAAAGTTGTGGGGTTAGACATTAAAATGATATGCCCATTACACGGACCAATTCTTAAGGAAAATTTGAATTATTATATAAATAAATATGATACATGGAGTAGCTATAAACCAGAAGATGAAGGCATATTAGTAGCATATAATTCTATTCATGGAAACACTAAAAAAGCTGTAGAAGAATTAGAAAAAATGCTAAAAGAAAATGGTGTGAAAAAAGTAGTAGTAAGTGATTTATCAAGAAATGATATGTCAGAAACAATAGCAAATGCATTTAGATATGATAAATTAATTATTGCTTCTCCAACATATGATACAGGATTATTTCCATCAACAGAAAAATTTTTAAGAAACTTAAAACATAAAAATTATCAAAATAGAAGAATAGGAATAATAGAAAATGGATCATGGGCACCAATGGCAGCCAAATGTATGAATGATATAATAAAAGAAATGAAAAATATAGAAATATGCAATACAACAGTTACAATAAAAACAAGAATGAATGATGAATCAAAGAAAAAAATGAAAGAACTTGTTAAAGAACTTTTAAATAAATAGGAGGTGAAAAATTATGAAATATGAATGTACAGTTTGTGGATATATATATGATGAAGCTGTAGAAGGAGTAAAATTTGAAGATTTACCAGAAGACTGGGTATGTCCACTATGCGGAGTAGGAAAAGAAATGTTTCAAAAAGTAGAAGAATAATAAAAAAGAACTTCACATTGAAGTTCTTTTTTAATGTGAAAGTTTCGCTAAGCATTGCACAGAAAAATGCAATACAAATATTAGTAAGTAAGTTGAGCAGATAAAACATATAACAAATAAATACAGAATTTTAAAAAAATTATAAAAAATCTATACAAAAATAAAATTTCATTATATAATGACAATGAAAAAATATATAAATAAGGAGAAATTTATGAAATTAAAATCTATATTAGCTGGATTGGAGAATTTAAAAGCTAAAGGAGAAATAGAATTAGATATACCTAACATAGAAAATGATTCCAGAAAAGTGCAACCAGGAGATATGTTTATTGCAATAAAAGGTTTTAAAAATGACGGAACTGAATATATAAAAGACGCAATTGCAAATGGAGCAAGAGTTATACTTGCTCCAGATGATACAGATAAAGAAATAATAAAACAAATACCAGAAGGAGTTACAATCATACTACATCCAGATACCAGATATGCTTTAGCAATATGTTCTTGTAACTTTTACGAAAATCCTTCTAGCAAGTTTAAATTAGTAGGAGTAACAGGTACAAAAGGTAAAACTACAACTACATATATGATGAGGGAAATACTAAAAAAACAAGGAATAAAAACAGGTTTAGTAGGAACAATAGCAATATACAGTGGAGATAAAAAACTAAAAGATAGTGATAGGACAACACCAGAAAGTTTAGAGCTACAAAGAATGTTTGCACAAATGGCTGAAGATGGATGCGAGGTTGTTATTATGGAAGTATCTTCTCAAAGTTTAAAACTTTCTAGAGTTGCAGGCTGTAATTTTGATATAGGAGTATTTACAAACTTTTCAGAAGACCATATAAGCCCAAAAGAGCATCCAGATATGGAGGATTATTTAAACTCAAAACTAAAATTATTTAATATATGTAAAAAAGCTTTTGTAAATGTAGATAATATTTATGCTTCTAGAATTTTAAATTCAATAAAAAACTGTGACGTAAAAACATATGGCATAGACAATGCAGCAGATTTATTAGCTAGAGATATTACAATAACCAATTCATATGTTGACTTTATGGTAAAGTTAGAAACAAGAAATGAAAGAGTAAAGGTAGGTATACCAGGCAGATTCAGTGTTTATAATGCTTTAGCAGCAATAAGCGTTTGTAAAAAGTTAGGATGCAGTTCAGAAAACATTAAAAAAGCATTAGAAGAAGTGAGAGTTCCAGGTAGAAGCGAGCTTGTGGACAATAAAAAAGGTTTAACAATAATGATAGATTATGCACATTCACCAGAAAGCTTACAAAACATCTTATATGCAGTAAAAAGTTATACAAGAGGAAGAATAATTTCTGTATTTGGGTGTGGAGGAGATAGAGATACCACCAAAAGGGCTATAATGGGAGAAATATCAGGAAAAGCGGCAGATTACACTATAATAACATCAGATAATCCTCGTACAGAAAATCCAGAAGAAATAGTGAAACAAGTAGAAGAAGGAATAAAAAGAACAAAAGGAAAATATGTATGTATAGTAGATAGAAAAAAAGCTATAGAACATGCAATAAAAATGGCAAATAAAAATGACATAATAGTTTTAGCAGGCAAGGGACATGAACCATATCAAGAAATAAATGGAGAAAAAAATCCTTTTGATGAAAGAATTATAGTAAAAGATATAATAAACAAAATGTAAGGAGATAATTATGCAATACCAAATAAAAATATTATTATTGTCATTTGCAATTACAGTAATTTCATCTTTTATAATAATACCAATATTAAGAAAATTAAAAGTAGGTCAAATGGAACGAGCAGAAGGACCAGAATCTCATTTAGGAAAACAAGGTACACCAACAATGGGTGGAATAATAATGATTCTTGTAATTATGCTACTAACAAGTTTTATGTGTTATGATTATATTAAAGATGAACAAGCAGAGGTAGCACAAAACATAATACCAATAGCAGGTTTAGCAGTAGGTTTCGGATTAGTTGGTTTCATAGATGACTTTAAAAAATTAGTTTTAAAAAATACAAAAGGATTAAAACCAGTTTATAAAATAATTGGATTATTAATATTTTCAGTTGCATTTGTATTATACATAACACAAATATTAAACATAGGTACAGAAATATACATACCATTTTTTAAAACTTATATAACATTACCAATATGGTTATATATACCATTTGGAATACTAGTATTACTAGCAACTTCTAATGCAATTAATCTTACAGACGGAATTGATGGATTAGCAACAAGTGTAACGGCAATTATTTTAACTTGTTTAACAGTAATAGGAATTATATTTGATATAAAAGAGATAGTAGTGTTTGGAAGTATTGTAATAGGAACTTGTTTAGGATTTTTATTATTTAACTTAAATCCAGCAAAAATATTTATGGGAGATACAGGTTCACTAATGCTAGGAGGAGCTGTTGCAGGCATGGCATTATATCTAAAAATGCCGCTATTATTATTGATAATAGCCTTAGTACCAGTAATAGAAACTATATCCGTAATAATCCAAGTAAGATATTTTAAAAAAACGGGAAATAGAATTTTTAAAATGACACCAATACACCACCATTTTGAACTATCTGGATGGAATGAAAATAAAATAGTATCAGTATTTAGTATTATAACTTTAGCTTTATGCATAATAGGTTTAATAGCAATATAATCATAAGAAAGGAGAAATCTAATGACAAAAAACAAAAAGACAGTTCCAAACTTTATAAATAATCAATTTGATTTTATACTTTTTGTAATAATTATTATATTGCTATCATTAGGAATAGTTATGGTATTATCAGCATCTGCACCATCTGCTATTGCTGAATCGGGAAATAGTTATTCATATGTTATACAACAACTAAAAGCAGCAATATTGGGAATAATACTAATGCTAATAATATCAAAAATAGATTATAGACTTTATAAAAAGTTTTATAAAGCAATATATTGGATATCAGTATTAATATTGCTACTAGTTTTAATCCCAGGCTTAGGATTAAGCTCTAATGGAGCAACTAGGTGGATAGACTTAAAGTTTATACAATTTCAACCATCAGAGCTTACAAAAATAGGTTTAATAGTTTTTTATGCCGGATATCTTGCAGACCATAAATCAGAACTAAAAAGTTTTTGGAAAGGTTTTGTAAAGCCATTAATATATATATTACCACCAATAGCAATTTTATACTTTGTACAAAATCACTTAAGTGCTTCAGTAGTTATAGGTGCAGTAACTTGTGTAATGATGATTATGGCAGGTTGCAGATTATTATATTTTGTAATTGCAGGATTAATAGGGGCTCTTGTGATGACAGTGGGAATAATAGCTTTACAAGCCACAGGAAAAGGTGGATTCCGTATAAAAAGAATTATGTCATTTATGGATCCTTGGGCAGATGCAACAGAGGTAGGATGGCAAGCAGTACAAGGACTGTATGCAATTGGCTCAGGGGGACTCTTTGGAGTAGGATTAGGAGAAAGCAAGCAGAAATATTTGTATATACCAGAACCACACAATGATTTTATATTTTCAATTTTAGCAGAAGAATTAGGATTTGTAGGATGTGTAATAGTAATTTTATTATTTGCAATATTTATATGGAGAGGAATTTTAATAGCAATAAAATCTCCAGATATGTTTGGAAGTTTATTAGCAACAGGTATAACTACATTAATAGGAGTGCAAGTAATTATAAATATTGGTGTTGTTACGTCATCAATACCAAATACAGGAATGCCATTACCATTTTTTAGCTACGGAGGAACAGCATTATTAATTTTATTATGCTCGTGTGGTGTATTACTAAATATTTCGAGAGCAGGTTCAAAGGTATAGGAGGCGACTAGCAGTCACCAGAATAAATATAACGAGGAGGGAAAAGATGAGAGTAATCATTTCAGCAGCTGGTACAGGTGGACACATAAACCCAGGAATTGCAATTGCTAATAAAATAAAGAAAGAACAACCAGAATCACAAATAATTTTTATAGGAACTAATAGAGGCTTAGAAAACGATTTAGTACCAAGAGCTGGGTATGAACTAAAAACAATAGATGCATATGGTTTTGATAGAAAAATTTCATTAGATAATATAAAAAGAACATACAAAACATTCAGATCAATAGGTGAAGCAAAAAAAATAATAGAGGAATTTAAACCAGATGTAGTTATAGGTACAGGTGGATATATTTGTATTCCGGTTATACTTGCTGCAAAGTCGAAAAAAATACCAACAGCATTACATGAAAGTAATGCTTTCCCGGGAATAGCAGTAAAAATATTATCTAAAAAAGTAGATGTGGTATTAGTAGGATTTGAAGATGTTGTAAAAAGATTACCAAAGGCAAAAAAGATTGTTGTAACAGGTACTCCAACCAAATTAAAAAAAGTATATTTAACAGAAGAAGAGAAAAGAAAAATATCGAGAGATTTAGGGTTTAATGATTATGAACCTAAAGTATTAGTTTTTGGTGGAAGCCAGGGAGCACAAAGCATAAATGATAGTATGATTGAAATTATATGCGAAAAGAAAAATAAAGAATATCAAATTATATGGGCAGCTGGACCAACACAATATGATGGCATTAAAGAAAGATTAAGTAATAAAGGAATAAATATAAACAATATACCAAATGTCAAGATAGTGCCATATATATACAACATGCAAGAATTAATGAATTATGTAGATTTAGTAGTATCAAGGAGTGGGGCAATGACAATAACAGAAGTAGCACTACTAAACAAACCTGCAATTTTTATCCCATTTCCATATGCAACTGAGAACCATCAAGAATATAATGCCAGAGTGCTAGAAAATGTATGTGCTGCCAAAATTATTTTAGATAAAAATTTAACTGGCAGTTCATTAGACCAAAATATATATAGTATAATTTCAAATCCTGAATTATTAAAAAAGATGGGACAAAATACGACAAAAGTATCAGTAAATGATGTCGAAGAAAAAATATATGAAGAAATAATTAAAATATTAAAACAATAATTGTCGAAAAACATAAAATTCGAACGAACTAAAATGCTTGCACTTCTAAAGTAAATGATATATAGTTACATTAATAATTAACAAAGGAAGGTATATGTTATGAATAGCATAAGAGAATTTTATGGAGAGACAACTATTGATGAAAAAGATTCAGAAGAATTAAATTTAGGAGAAAAAATAAAATTAGAATACTACAAGACAATAAGCAAATTATTCATCAATGAAGGCAAAGAAACATATGGAATAGGCATAGTAAAAAAATGTAGAAACAATGGAAAAGAAAAATTTGAAAGCAGAGAAATAAACAACATATTAGTTGAAGAAAAACAAACAGAAAAATTATTAAAGATTTTAGTGGATAATAAAGTAACACCAATAGCACTAGATGATGTATTAACAGACTTAATAAAAGTACAATAAAAAGTCGATTATTTCGACCTTTTATTGTACTTTTATTAATACAGAGTTATATATATACCTAAATTTTTAATTTTTTTATAATTGCAATTTCATTTTTTAATTTATCAATAACTCCTTTTCTAGTAATTACAGCTTGCCTATACTCATTTAAAACTTGAAGAAAATTATCAAAATTTTCACCGTCTTGGAATAATAACCTAATTCCCTCTTTGTAATAATTCTGCTGTTTTTCTTTTGTTGCTTTAAGCATTTTAATACTATAGCTTTCCATTAGTTCTAATCTTTTAATTTGTGATTCTAAGTATTTAATATAATCTACTATACAAGAAATTTCATAGTTAATATCATCAATAACAACCTTGAATAACACTTTTAAAATTTTTCCGTTTATTTTGCCCATTTTTTTATTTTGATTTAATTGATCTAAAGCGATAATTACTGGGTCAGGTCTAGCATCTTTTATTAAGTCACGTAAGGTTTCAGAAATATTTATGTGTGTAGTATATCTCCTTTTCGTAACAATAGCATCATATTCATCTGCAACTCTAATGATTTGAGCACAATAAGGTATATTTTCTTTAGTAATACCATTTGGATAACCAGTACCATTTAATGCTTCGTGATGATATAATGCTCCCATGGCATAAGGCCTTAGTTCTAAATCTTTTATACACATTTCATATCCTAAAGTTGTATGAGTTTTCATTATTTCATATTCTTCAGGTGTCAATTGATCAGGCTTGTTTAAAATACTTAGTGGAATAAAGATTTTACCTATATCATGCAAATATGCACAAATTGTACAAAAAACAGTATAACTATTTTTACAATTTAAATATTGGCAAATTCTACAAACAAGGTTAGCAACATTTTCACTATGACGTTTAGTAAAAAAGTCAAGATTACCTAAAACATTTAGCTGATATCTCATTGTTTTATCTAAATTATACGATTTTAATGCTGTGGGACTATAAAAATCTATTTTTGGATCCTTCATACTGAGTCATCCTTTCTTAAGATGTGAAAATATTAATATTTTACACACATTTTTCATTGGTAAATTATAAAACTATAATACTACATTTATTATTTTTTATCAAGAAAAATGTATTTATTTTTTGCATAAAGTATTATATAATTAAAAAAATTAAAGTTGGGAAAAGAGGAATAGTATGTCAGAAGTTTTAATAAAAAATGGCAAAGTTTTAATTATAAAAAATAATGATGTAATAATAGAAGAAAGAGATATTTTAATAGAAAATGATAAAATAAAAAAAATTGACAAAAGCATAGAAAACGGTGAGGCTTATATAATTAATGCAAAAAATAAAGTTATAATGCCTGGATTAATAAATGCACACTCACATGTACCAATGAGCATTTTTAGAGAAACAACAGAAGGGTGTAGTTTATATGAATGGTTAAATAAAAAAATATGGCCAAAGGAAAATGAATTAACAGAACAAGATATATATTGGGCAAGTATGTTATCATTTATGGAAATGATAAGAACAGGCTGTACTTGCATAAATGACCAATATTTCATGTCTGAGCAAATAAGAAAAGCAGCTGAAGAAAGCAAAATAAGATTAGTACTTACAAGAACAATTACATCAACATCAGGTGAAGAAGGAACAGATAAAAGAATAGAAGAGTTTGAAAAATTATACGAAACAAGAAATAAAGAAGATGACTTAATAACATATACAGTAGCACCACATAGCTTTTATACCTGTTCAGATGAATGTTTAGAAAAAGTTTCTAAATTAGCTTTAAAATATAATTTACCAGTACATGTTCACTTTCTAGAAAGCATAGATGAAATAGAAGATATAAAAAAGCAACATGGTCAAGAAGCAATATATGTTCTACAAAAATATTTTGCTAAAACACATACCATATTAGCGCATGGAGTCAAATTAAATGACAAAGATATTGAAATATTAAAAACAATGGATTGCAGTATAGTTCATAATCCTATATCTAATTTAAGGTTAGGATGTAAAATTGCAGATACTACAAAATATTTAAAGCAAGGACTAAATGTTGCTTTAGGTACAGATGGACAAGGTTCAGGTAGCAATTTAGATATGTTTGATGCTATGAGAACAGCTTGTTTAATACAAGGTGGAATACACGAAAATGAGGAACGAATAACTGCAAAAGATGTTATAAAAATGGCAACAATAAATGGAGCTAAAGCATTAAAATTGGAAGATAAAGTAGGAAATTTGGAAGAAGGCAAACAAGCAGATATAATAATAGTAGATACAGAAGAAAAGCTAGACAATATAAAAATGATACCAAATTTAAACCAAATTGCAAACTTAGTATATAACACAAGTGGACTAAATGTGGAAACAACAATAGTAAATGGAGAAATCCTAATGGAAAACAAGCAAATAAAACATATAGATGTGGACAACATAATAAGAAATGTAAATAAAATGAATAATTGAAATTCATTTACCAAAAAACGTGAAAATACTGGACTTTTACGGCATTTTGTGGTATAATTATAGTATAAATGGGTTAAAATAAAATTAATTTTGGAGGTACTTAAAAATGTTTAACGAAGAAGTATTTAAATTTGATATAGATAATATAAAAAATGATTTAGCAATAGAAGGAATGGAAATAACAAATGAAGATGTAGACATGTACAGAAGATTTGCAAATGATGAATTAAATATGCCACAATTAATAGAAATAATAAAAAATCAAAGTTTATAAAATTAAAATTACACAAAAAACTGCCAATAAACAAAAGGCAGTTTTTAATTGTAAAAAGTGTAGAAAGGAAAAATTATGAGAGACATATATGAAAGCTATAACTCTAAATATTGCTATCCAGGAACCACTGTATTAAAAAATAAATTAAACATAATGAACATAGAAAAATTGCAAACATATGAAGCAAAAATCACAGCGGCAAAATCTTTAGGATTAAGAAAAAAAGGAATAACAGGAGATTTTGATGTAAAACATATTAAGCAAATTCATAAATATTTATTTGAAGATATATATCCATTTGCTGGAGAATTTAGAACAGAAAATATAGCAAAAGGGGAATTTAGATTTGCACAAAGTGAATATATAGAGCCAGAATTAGAAAATCTATTAAATAAATTAAAAAAGGAAAATTATTTAGAAGGTTTAGATAAAAAAGAGTTAGCAATTAAATTAGCCTACTATTTAGCAGAGTTAAACGTGTTGCATCCATTTAGAGAAGGAAATGGAAGAACAAATAGGGAATTTATAAGACAGTTGGCATTAAAAAATGGATATAAACTAGACCTGAAAAAAGTAAAAGCAGAACAAATATTAGAAGCAAGTATAGAATCAATAGTAGACACAAAAAAATTAGAAGAAATAATCTATGAATGCCTACAATTAGGGACTGCTCCAAATTGTCCTTAGTGACAATTTGGGCTGTCCCTAATTGGGAATATTTTCTATTTCTTGCATGGTTAATCCTGTTGCTTTAGCTATTGTTTCTTTGCTTATTTTTAACTCTAACATTTTCTTTGCAACCTCTAGTTTACCTTTTTCCAGTCCTTTAGCGTAAATCGCTTTTTCGTCCATTATTGCTTTTAGTCGTAAATCTGCTATTCTTTGCATTCTTTCGTCTTCACTTAAACTATCAAGTTTTTCTGTTGCCTCTTTTATTTCTTTGTTTTCTCCCATCTTTTCAGTCACCCTTTCCGATTTTGGATTTTCCAAAAAATATAACCAATCTAATAGTTTATCTTTTTCCTTTTCTCTTCCCTTTATTTTTGGTAACTCTATAATATCAATTTCTAACTTATCTGTCAATATTTTACCTCCTGTTTTATTATCCATTATTTTCCATACACTATGATAATCCATTTCTTTTAAATTCTTTACTTCAAAATCTGTTATTAATATTACAATTGTTTTTTCTAGTAACGAATAATCTTCTCCTGTTTTTATTTGTCTTGTATACAACCTACTCCAATAATATAGTATTCTTTCTATTATATTGCTTTGATCTATTAATTGCATTTCTATATTGCATTTTTCCTTTCCATCAAGCTCTGCTAGTATGTCTAATACTCCTAATTTGTCGTCTTTAAATTCTCTTCTTAATATCGGGTTCTTACTTAAATCTATACTTTCTATTTTTCTTTTTAATATTGTTTCTAAAAAACCTTTTGTTATTCTTTCGTTTCCTATTTCACCAAATAATGCTTGAAATACTACATCTAATTTAGGCGATAATGTTTTTGTTTCTTTGTTTTTTTCCATAAAATGTTCCTTTCATTGTTAACTATTGCTTAAACAGTTTCTTAAAGTAGAACATTCACCTCCTATCATTAGATTTTATTTTCTTATTTTTTGGATTTTAATTAGATTTTAAATTTTAGAATTAAATTATTTAAAATATGTGTTGATTTTTGAATAAATAACTTTTTAGATTTTAATATATTTTTATAAGTTATTAACCAATTGGTTTTCACTATTCAAGCAATGTAATTATATATAATCATAATTCACAATTTTTGTCAACTCATTTTTGTTATGTTTAATTGGTAATATTTCAGGGCTGTCCCCAATTGGGCAAATGGGACAATAGGGGACTGTCCCTAAATGGGGCAAAAAAAAGAGGGGGGCAGATGCCACCCTCAATTGAAAGGTTTCAGAAGACACCGTATCACGGTGAAAACTATTTCAGTTCTATTCTCAACATATCTGAAGAGAACAGTTCTACGTTAAACTCTTTAGATATGCTTTTTTCAATGCGCGACTGCATAATTATCAGTGCGCGTCTCCGCTCGGCGAGTTGTGACTCCTTGTGATTGTAATTACTAAATACAATCATCCGCTCGGGGCTTTTAAAGGACCAGTCGAAATTCCGTACAAAACGGAATTCGCTGTAACACTCATTCCACCACAGTTTTTCTGCCCATTCCTGGAACCCAGGGGTTCCGAAGCAATCCGATTCCATGCCAATGAAGATCGTGGTCTTGTATCCGCACTTGCGTACGTCCTCAAGATAAAGTGTTTCGAACTCCTTTGAATAGGAGTCCTTGCTGCTACTTTCATAAGTAGCTTCTTTTAATTTCCTCCGTGCCATAAGGGCTTTGAGCCCCCCTTTTGTGTTGCTGGATTCTACCAGCTGTACATATTCACTGAGCGAATACTTTCTCATTTTTCATATTCTCCTTTGTTCCTTCTTTTACTAATATCCTATTGGATACTGTACCTTTATTATACCACATACTTCACATAAAGTCAAGATTATGTAAAATTTATAAAAAATATTGCGTTATTTTAAAAAATGGGATATAATTAGTTATTAAATTAAGGGGATAGTGAATAAGCATGCCTAATAAAGAAACTCATAGAGCATTTAACCAGTTGTTAAATACTTTTTTAGAAATTAATAATAAAGAGAAAGAGTTGGCACAAGATGGTACTAGTGGTATAAAATTAGTACCTATATTTTTGTATAATGATACAGACAAAAAGCTAAAGGTAGAATTTAAAATTGGAAACGAACAATTAACTAAGATTAATAATCTTCCAGATTTTTTTGAAAGAATGCTTAATAGAGAAAAATATAAATATAACAATGTGCTAGAGTTTATACATGAGGAAAATGCTTTTGAAGAGCAAAGTAGGCCCTTGCTAAAATTTTTATTAAAATATGCAGAAATAATTAAATATGCAAATGATGTAAATAATAACTATGCATATTATGGAAGAAACTTTAATGTGAATAATGTGGTACTATCAAATACAGGTTTAGATGAACTATTTGAAATATTAAAAGGGAAAACAGTAGAATTTGAAACAAAAACAGGAGAAAGAAAAATTCAATTTATAGATGAGCCAATAGATATAAAATTTATACTAGAAAAATCAGATGAAAGTACATATTGTTTAACACCTAATATAGATGTGTATGGGTATGATATATTTTATGGAAAAAATTATTCTTATTTTTTGATCGATAATAAGATGCACAAATGTTTACCAAAAGTGGAAAATGGGAACCTAGAATTGCTAGAAGTGTATAAAAAAAATTATACTCAATCAATAATATTTAACGAAAATAATTTAAGAAATTTTTTTGCAATTGTTGTACCAAAAATAAAAGATAATTTTGAAATAAAAAATATAGACAAAGAACAAATAGAAAAATACATGCCTAAAGATTTGTATGTAAAAATATTTTTGGATTATAACGAAAAAGGTTATATAGTAGCAGATGTTAAATTCTGTTATGGAAATGTGGAATTTAATCCAATAAAAAACGTAAATTTGGAAATAACAAGAAACGCTATACAGGAAAATGAAGTACTTGATACATTTGTACAAACAGGTTTTATGCTTGATAGTGCAAACGCAAGATTAGTATTAGCAAATGATGAAAAAATATATAATTTTTTATCAAAAGAAATAGAAGATTATATGAAAAAATTTGAAGTCTTGGTTGCAGAAGACTTCAAAAAAAAGGACATAAAAAAAATAAAAATAAAATCAATAGGAGTAAAAATAGAAAATAATTTATTAGATATTGATTTAGAAGACTTTAAATTTAATATTTACGAAATAAAAGATATTATAAATAAATATAAACTAAAAAGAAAATTTTATAAATTAAAAGATGGAACCTATATATCATTAGAAAAAAATAACAGTTTGGATTTTTTGGAAAATGTAGTAGACAATATAGATCCAGATTATGTAAATTCGGAGGAGGGTACAATAAAACTTCCTATATACAGAGCAATGTACCTAGAAAAATTATTTAAAGAAATGAACAATACTAATATTCAAAAAAATGAATATTATAAAAAAATGATTAGTGAAATAGAAGATAGACATATAGATATAAATACAAAAATTCCTAAAAAATTAAATACTGAATTAAGAACATACCAAAAAATAGGCTATAAGTGGCTTAAAACATTAGAACAGTATAAAATGGGTGGCATATTAGCAGATGATATGGGCTTAGGCAAAACTGTACAGGTTTTGACAGTTATACTTTCATATATACAAGAGAATAAAGAAAAAGCGAAAAACTCAATAATAGTATGTCCAAGCTCACTAACATTAAATTGGTATAATGAGATACAAAAATTCACACCAACAATAAAGACATTAGTGATAAGTGGAGATTATTTAGAAAGAAAAAGAAAAATAGAAACTATCAACAATTATCAAATAGTAATAACCTCATATGATTCTTTAAAAAGAGACATAGATTTATATACACAATATAATTTTAAATATATTGTAGCAGATGAAGCACAATACATAAAAAATAATAATACTAAAAATTCAAAAGCTGTAAAATTAATTAATGCAGAAACAAAATTTGCATTAACAGGTACACCTATAGAAAATTCACTTTCAGAACTATGGTCAATATTTGATTTTATAATGCCAGGGTATTTATATAAATACAAAAAGTTTAAAGAATTATATGAAATACCTATTATAAAAAATCAAGATGAAGAAAAAATGAATAAATTAAAAAAGCAAATAGAACCATTTATTTTAAGAAGAACCAAAAGCGAAGTATTAACAGAGCTTCCGGATAAAACAGTAACAATATTAAGTAATGAGATGAAAGAGGAACAATATTCAATATATATGTCTTATATGGCACAAGCAAGAGATGAAATAATGTATCAAATAGATATGAAAGGATTTGAAAAAAGTCAAATAAAAATATTATCACTTTTAATGAGACTAAGACAAATTTGTTGCCATCCAAAATTGTTTTTAAGCGAATATACAGGTGAAAGCAGTAAATTAAATCAATGTATAGAAATAATACAAGATGCGGTTTTGGGAGGACACAAAATTTTACTATTTTCAAGTTATACCTCTATGTTTGAAATAATAGAAGAGCAATTAAAAAAATTGGAAATTAATTATTTAAAACTAACGGGACAAACAAAAGTAGGAGAAAGAATAAAATTAGTAGATGAATTTAATACAAATAAAGACATAAAAGTATTTTTAATTTCTTTAAAAGCAGGTGGAACAGGATTAAATCTAACGGGAGCAGATATGGTAATTCATTATGACCCATGGTGGAATTTGTCGGCAGAGAACCAAGCAACAGACAGAACTTATAGGATAGGACAAAGGAAAAATGTACAAGTATATAAATTAATTACAAAAAATTCAATAGAGGAAAAAATATATGAATTACAGCAGAAAAAAGCAAAATTAATAGATAATATGCTATCAACAGATGCAACCTTTATAAGCAAATTATCGAAAGACGACATAATGGCATTGTTTGAATAATAAAGAACAAACATTTTATAGAGAGTGTGAATAAAGAAGTAGTAATCTAAAAGGTGGCCCCTTTTTTACCGAAAATTAGCTTTATATATTGACAAATATGTTAAATATAAGGTATAATAAAACACATATGGTGATAGGAAAATAACCATGAGCGTTAATTTAGATTGGAAAAGTTACTTTTTCTTAATCCCACACGTAAAAGTGTAATTACTGAAGGGAGGGATATATATATGTCAGAGGTTAAAGTTAATAATGGAAATATAGAAGATGCCCTAAAGAGATTTAAAAGACAATGTGCAAGGAATGGAGTATTACAAGAAGTAAGAAAAAGAGAGCATTATGAAAAGCCAAGCGTTAAAAGAAAGAAAAAATCAGAGGCAGCTAGAAAAAGAAAATTTTAATTTAAGTGAAGGAGGTTAAAAGTATAATAAGCTTTTGACCTCTTTATGTTTTAATATGATAAAAAGCGATTTTTATAGAGTTATTAAAAGATAAAGGAGGAGTGTAAATGTTAAAAGAAAAATTATTGGAAGATTTGAAAGAGTCTATGAAGGAAAAAAATGTAATTAGAAAAAATGTAGTTCAAATGGTAAGAGCAGCAATTTTACAAATAGAAAAAGACAAAAAAATAGAAGTTAGTGACAGCCAAATAGTAGAAATAATAGCAAAAGAAGCCAAAAAAAGAAAAGATGCATTAGAGGATTACCAAAAAAGTGGAAGAGAAGATTTAATAGAGCAAATGAACCAAGAAATAAAAATACTAAATGAATATTTACCAAACCAATTAACAGAAGAAGAATTAACTCAAAAAATGCAAGAAATAATAACTGAATTAGGTGCAACTTCTATAAAAGATATAGGAGCTGTGATGAAAAAGGCAAAAGAAACAATAGGAGCGGCAGCAGATGGAAAGGCAATTAACGAAGTAGCTAAAAAAATATTAAATAATTGCTAAATAAAAACCATATGAACTATACCAAAAAAAGTAGAGTTCATATGGTTTTTTAATAAATTATTAATATTAAACTTGTATAATTATTCTAAAGTATATTATAATAATATAAGAAAAATTTAAGAGAGGAATGGTGTAATATGAATTATAATAAGCAAGAAGTAAAAGAAGGAATAACTTTACACCAAATAGACACAAAAAACTTTAAAACAAATTTATATGCTATATTTTTAGCAACTCCAATAACGAGAGAAAATGTAACAAGAGATGCTTTAATATCAGCAGTATTAAGAAGGGGAACAAATAAAATAAAATCACAAGAATTAATAAGTCAAGAATTGGAGGCTATGTATGGGGCAACTTTTGACTGTGGTATAGAAAAAACAGGAGACAACCATATTTTTAAATTTTATGTAGAAGCATTAAGTGATGAATTTTTACCAACAGAAGAAAATTTGACGAAAAAAAGCTTAGAAATATTATTAGACATAGTGTTTAATCCATTGATAGAAAATAACGGTTTTAAGGCAGAATATGTGGAAGGTGAGAAGAAAAACATAAAACAAATAATAGAATCTAAAATAGATAACAAAGGACAATATTCGTTAGATAAATGTATAGAAGAAACATTCAAAGGAGAACCTTATGGTTTATATAAATATGGATATGTAGAAGATTTGGAAAAAATAACACCACAAGATTTATATAAGTATTACAAAAAAATGATATCAGAATGTAAAATTGATATATTTTGTTCAGGAATATTAAAAAATGTAGAAAAAATTATAAAAGAAAATGAAAATATTAAAAATCTGGAAGCAAGAAAAGCAAATTATGTAATAGATAAAAAACATGTAAATAACAATAAAGCAGTAAATTATATTCAAGAAAGCATGCAAGTGTCACAAGGTAAATTAGTAATAAGCTTAAATATAGATAGCAACATACCAAATTTAGCATATATTGCATCTATTTACAATGCTATTTTAGGTGGAGGAGCAAATTCTAGATTATTTCAAAATGTAAGGGAAAAGGAAAGCTTGGCATATACTACAGGATCAAATTATTTGAAACAAAAAAATGTAATATTTATAAGATGTGGAATTGAAATAGAAAACTATGAAAAAGCTTTAGAAACAATAAAAGTTCAAATAGAGAATTTGAAAAAAGGAGAGATAACAGAAGAAGACATAGAAAACGCTAAAAAATTAATAATAGCATCTGTAAAAAGTATAACTTCAGAACAAGATACAGAAATAACATATTACTATGGGCAAGAACTATCAGGAACATTTACAACAATAACTGATTATGAGAATAAAGTAAACTCAGTAACAAAAGAGCAAATTGTAGAAATAGCAAATAGTGTAAGCATTAATACAATATATTTTCTTAAAGATTAACAAATAAGGGCTTACTTTGTGCCCACTATAAAATAAAAATCACCTATAATTATATTGTAATATTGGCTTGTGTGATGTAGAGCCGAAAAGGAGAATAAATGAAAATTATTGAAAGTTTAAAGATTAAAGAAAAAGCTTATGTGGAAACTCTAGAAAATGGACTAAAAATAATAATAGTACCTAAAAAAAATACAAATAAAAAATATATAATATGGGGCGTACATTTTGGATCTATAGACAATCACTTTATAATGCCCGGTACAGGAGAAGAAGTATATATACCAGATGGAGTAGCACACTTTTTAGAACATAAAATGTTTGAACAGCAAAATGGAACTAATAGTTTAGATACTTTAATGGCATTAGGATTAGATGCAAATGCATATACAACAAATGACCATACAGCATATTTGTTTGAGTGTACAGATAATTTTTACGAGGGATTAGATGAACTTATGGATTATCTTCAGAATCCATATTTTACAGACGAAAACGTAGAAAAAGAAAAGGGAATAATAGGTCAAGAGATAAAAATGTATGAAGATGACCCAGGATGGCAACTATATATGAATGCATTAGATTGTATGTATAAAGATAATCCTATAAAAATAGATATAGCAGGAACAGTAGAATCAATTTCAAAAATAACACCAGAAATATTATATAAATGTTACAATACATTCTACAATCCTGCAAATATGACAATGGTAGTATGTGGAGACTTTGAACCAGAAAAATTATTAGAGGAAATAAAAAGAAGACTTGTAAAAAGAGAAAGTCAGGGAGAAATAAAAAGGATATATCCAAAAGCAGAAAATGAAATAAATATGCCATATAAAGAAAAGAAAATGGAGGTAAGTACGCCAGCTTTTGTAATTGGATATAAAGATATGCAAAATATAGACTATAGTGCAAAAACAGCAACAAAGAGACATATAGCGATAGAAATATTGTTAAATATGATTATAGGCAAAAGTTCTAATTTATATAAAGAATTATATGAAAAAGGAATAATATTAGCAGAGCCAAGTATGGACTATGAGTTTACAAAGCAATATGCACATGTTATAATATCTGGGCAATCAAATAACCCAGAAGAAATACAAAAAAGAATAAAAGAAACAGTAATGAAATTCAAAGAACAAGGAATAGAAGAACAGCACTTTGATAGAATAAGAAAAAAAGTGTATGGAGACTATGTAGTAGAATATAATAGCGTTGGAGATATAGCCAGAATGTTTTTAGCAGACAATATGAAAGAAATAAATAGCTTTGATTATATAGAAGAATATGAAACCGTAACAAAGCAATATGTAGAAGAAATATTAAAAGATGTATTTAAAGAAGAAAATATGGTATTGTCAATAATAAAATAGTAAACAACTATGGGACAGAGAATTAGTTATCAAAAAAATATATTTATACTCTAGAAAAGGAATGAAAAAAATGAATATAGTAAAATTTCCATTATTAAATTTAGAATTAGAAATATCGGAAGTTGCAATAAATATATTTGGATTAGGAATAAAGTGGTATGCCATAATAATAGTTTTTTGTATTATTTTGGCACTAATATGGTGTAAATTTAAGTCAAAGAAATATGATATAGACTTTGATGAGATATTAAATTTATTTATTATATTAATACCAACTGTAATAATTTGTGCAAGGCTTTATTATGTGATATTTAATTTAGATTATTATTTAAAATATCCAATAGAAATATTAAACATTCGAGCTGGAGGACTTGCTATTTATGGAGGTATAATAGGAGGAATAATAGCAAGTTACATATATTGCAGAATAAGAAAAATTAATGTACTGAATTTATTAGATTGTATAGCTCCTATATTAGCACTTTCACAAGGTATAGGAAGATGGGGAAATTTCATTAATTCAGAAGCATATGGAACAGAAACAAATTTGCCTTGGAAAATGGGAATAGTTGAAAATGGAGTAGAAAAATTTGTACATCCTACGTTTTTATATGAATCTATAGGTACAGTAATTATATTTATAATATTAACAATATTGCAGAACAAAAGTAAATTTGAAGGACAAATAGCATACACATATTTAGCTCTATATTCTCTTTTAAGGTTTTTTATAGAAGGTTTAAGAGCAGATAGTTTAATGTTATTTAATTTTAGAATATCTCAAATTTTGTCACTAATAATTTTTGTATTATCAGTAGGAATTATAGTAGAATCTATAAGTAAAAGTAAACGTATGTCGAAAAACGAAGAAGAATAGCAAAAAAAGTCACTCGAAAAATAGCTAAAAGCCTGAAAAATCAACAAAAACAGTTGACTAAGATGTAAAAATATGGTATTTTAGATATATACAAAAGAAAAAATAGAAAAAGGGAGAGTGATTGTATGTTAAATGAAGAAATTTGTAAATTAAGAGAAGAGTTAAATAACAGCATTACATCCGGAAAAGATTATAAAGAGATATACGAAATAAGTATAGAGCTGGATAGATTAATAGCTTTATATTATAGAAAAAATATAAAGGGTAAAAAGCAAAAGAAGAAAAAATTATGTAAAAAAATATTTAATTTTGTTATAGCATAAAGATGTGAGAAATAAAAAAGTCCTAGCTAAACTGAAGTGATAAAATGAAAGTAGACACAAAAAGTCTGCTTTCATTTTTTTGTGCCAATAGGTGCCAATAGGGACGGGGAATTTTGGCACAAAAAATTTTAATTTAACAAAAAGCGAGTGAAAATGAAATTTCACTCGTTCTGGCGCAGATGAGCAAATTATTTTTGCCATCTTTCCCTTTAATACCAATTGATTTCAAATTTCGTATCTTTGTCCCGACATTGTCGGGAGGTATTTTCTATTCAATTATTTATTATTATTCTACTTCGATTATCTTATTATTTTCTAGTAGTTTTTCATATTTCTCGTTCATCTTGTCCATATATTCTGTGTATTTATACATTTGTTTTTTCTGATGATAATCAAATATATCTCCATAAATATTAATTGTAGTTTGAATATTAGCATGTCCTAGAACTTTTTGCAATGTTGCTAAATCCATACCAGCCTCAATACATCTAGTTGCAAAAGTATGCCTTAACATATGAACATGCACATCACTTGTCTTTTCATTTACATAGTGAACTCATTTCGATTTAAGTTTGTTTTGTAAAGTTACCATCTATTGACATTATTTCTTAAAAATTATATAATATAGATATAGTTATAAGATACTTGATATATCTTATTGAAATAGCATAGAGACTTAGCCATTACAACTATATATAACATATTATTATAAAAGTCAAGTAGTTTTCTAAAATTTTATAAGATTTTTTATGAGGTGTGAAATGATTAGAGAAGAAAAGATTGAATTTACTGCAAAATGGTGCAAGTACAGTAAGTATATAATTGAAAAGAAAGACGATAAATATTACATATTACCAGACAAAAATGCAAAGCCAAGTACTTATGATCCATTTGAAGTAAAAAATCAAATATTAAAAGACTTATTAGTAATAGGAAAAGAATCAGTTGATAATGAGATGTTTAAATTAGGAAATAAAGAAGTATCAATTGAAGCTTTAAGCAAAATGGAGAAATTTCAAAACCTAGTTCTTGAGTTTGTTAATAACTATGGATTACTAGGCAACTTTAGATATTTACCTGAAAACTATGAATTTATGGATAATGGAGAAATTCCTGTTAATTTAGGATATAATACTTCTATAAGTGCATTAGAATTTGAAAAGAAATATTTTTGGAAAGATTCGGAAATTGATTGGTCAAATACAATGGATTCAAATGACTATCATAGGAATACTGGATTAGATGAATATTTTAAACAAACTGAAGGAGATAGACTTGATGATATAATCTTTTCAAAGAATTATGCTGAAACTATTGCAGAAATTATTAACTTTGCAACAATTATATACAATAAAAAGCTTTTAATTTGTGCATACTTATATGATGATGTATCAGAAGATATAAGACAAGTATATCAAGAAAGTATTACTGGAGATAGCTTAAAAAAGCCAAATATTTCATATAGTGCTGAAGATGGACAAATAAAATTCAAATGGAATTTTATGTCTTTAAGTGAAATAATAGAAATTATCTTACTTTTAAATGAAACATCTGGAAGAACTGAAGTAAAACTATGTAAGCATTGTGGTAAACCATTTATTGCTGAAAACATTAAAGCTGAATATGACACTATACAATGTAGGAATAGAGAAAATATAAACAAAAGCAGACAAAAGAAGAATAATTATATTGAGTAAATTAAAATTATTTGGAGGTTGAAAATGGAAATTAATTATCCACCATATAAAATTACTAATAAAATGTTAAACTATGTATCAGATATAATGAAAAAAATTGGAGAAACAAACTATTTCGAAAGCTTAAATAGATATCCAGAACTAAGAAGAAAATCAAGAATAAAATCAATTCATTCTTCACTTGCTATTGAAAATAATCAACTATCATTATTTCAGGTTGAAGATGTAATAAATGGAAAACCAGTAATTGGAGAACAAAAAGATATACAAGAAGTAAAAAATGCTTATGAAGCTTATGAACAAATTGATAAAGTAAATCCATATTCTGTAGATGATTTAAAGAAAATACACGGAATATTAACTTTCTTAATTGAAAAAGATGCTGGTAAATTTAGAAATCATGGCGAAGCAGTTTATGATGGAGATATACAAATATTTATGGCTCCTCCTTACAAAATGGTTCCTACATTAATAGATAACTTATTTAACTGGATGAATGAAGTTAAAAACACAATAAATCCACTTATTTTATCGTCTATATTCCATTATGAATTTGTTTTCATACATCCTTTTCATGATGGAAATGGTAGAACAGCAAGGATATGGCAAACTGCAATCTTATCACATTGGGAAAAAGCATTTACCTACTTACCTATTGAAAGTATGATTAGAAAAAATCAAGAAGAATATTATAAAGCTATTCAAAATTGTAACAATGCAGGAGAATCAACAGAATTTATAGAGTTTATGTTAAAAATTATCGATGACACAATAGATGAATTGATGAACTCAAAAGAAATGAGAGATAAAGCTCAATTACTACTTTCTGATAATGAAATGAAAATAATTGAATGTATTAAAAGAAATGTTTTAATAGGTGCAAAAGAAATAATTGAAGAAACTAATATTGCTGATAGAACAGTAAGAAGAATTTTAAAAAAATTACTAGATAATAATACCATTGAAACAATTGGAAAAGGTGAAAAGGACCCTAATAAAAAATATAAAATTATTGAATAATGGCATAGTACTGACATAGTAATGGCAGAGTTAAAAGTTATTTTTACAACTTCCCGACCATTTTTGATGAGTATATATTAAAAAATGGTCATGTAGACTTAAATCATTTCATTCGTTTTTATGAAGAAAATAAATCTAAGTATATTATCATTGATGAATATAATACTGAATTTACTCTAGATGAGTTCTTAAGGGAAGTAAATTTAAAATAAATGTAATTTATAAAGAGGTTTAAAAATGGAATTAAAAGATTTAGAAAAAGAAATTGAAAATATTAAGATTAGAAACAAAAGAGTTGAATTAGACAAGAAATGGGAAACTTGCTTAACTAGAAAAATATGTATTTGCATATTAACATATATTGTTGTAATTGCCTATTCATACATAGTAAGAAATTACTCTAATATACTTTTAAGCTCACTTGTCCCTGTTATTGGTTTTACATTGTCAACATTATCATTAAAATACATAAGAAAAATATGGGAGAAGAATATAAAATAAATATATTTAAGAGGTATATAAAATGTTATATGTAATTAGACATGGACAAGTTGATACAAATATAAAAAATCAGGTTAATGGCTGGAACGAGGAAAAACTTAATTCAGTAGGAATACAACAAGCTATAAATGCAGGTAATCAGCTTAAAAATATAAAAATCGATGTAGTATTTTGTTCACCATTATTGAGAACAAAACAAACTTACAACAATTTAAATATAAAAAATATTCCAATCTTCTATGATGATAGAATAAAAGAAAGAAATTCTAATAGTATGGTTTACGCTGATGTAGAAACATTAGATAGTAATATTTGGTATGATAGAACAAAAAATATTATATATAAAGATTCTGAAGGCTTTAAAAGTATAGTAAAAAGAACTGAATCAATATTAAATGATATAAAAAATAATTATATAGACAAGAATGTATTAATAGTCACACATGGAGATATATGTAAGGCTATTTATTTATATTTCAACCCAAAGACCCAAGATATTAGTAAATTTCAACAAAATAATTGTGAAATAATTAATTATAATTTTTAGAGGTATTTATGAGTAAAAAAAAGAATATAATATATACAATTTTGTGTGGTATTGCATCTAGAGATTATTTTCTAGGAACGATAATATTAGCAAGTTTGGTTATTTATTAATAAATATATATGGTTTAATAAAATGGTATAAAAAAAGTAGGTGCGAAGTATGAAATATTGTATGATTGAAGTTGCCTTCGGTAATAAGGAAGAAGCAAATAAAGCAATTGATGAATTATTAAATAAAAGATTAGTTGCAAGTTGTCAAATGTTAGAAAGTAATAGCATTTGGAATTGGAAACAAAAACGAGAAAATAGTAAAGAATATATTGTTTTAATGAAGGCAAAGCTTTCGTTACAAAATAAAATATATAATGTAATTAAAAATATACATAGTTATGAGTGCTTTGAGTTCGCTGTTTTTGAATTAAATAGCTGTAATGAAGATTATTTAAATTGGATAGAATTAGAAACAAATGAATAATTGAGGAGAATAATAAATGAATAGATTATTATTAGTAATAGATGTTCAAAATGATTTTATAAATGAGCATACAAAAAATATTTTAACAGAAATAAAAGAATTAGTGGATTCAAATAAATATGATTTAACTGCTTTTACTAGATTTATCAATGATGAAAATAGCATTTGGTATAAAAAATTAAATTATAAAGGCTGTATGACTAAAGAAGGACAAGCAATTGCTATTAATACTAAAAACAATAAAGTATTTGATAAAAACATATATACTGCAGTAAATGATGAATTGAAAAAATATATTCAAAAAAATAATATTTCTAAAATATATTTATGTGGCTTTGATACAGATGCTTGTGTTCAAAAAACTGCTATTGATTTATTTGAACAAAACTATGATGTATATGTTTTAAAAGATTATTGCATGAGCCATTTAGGTAAGGAAACTCATGATTTTCATATAAATAATCTTGCAAGATTAATAGGAAAAGATAGAATTATTTAAGCACTTCAAATTGAAGTGTTTTTTAGTTTAGATCTTCACACAATAGGAAAAGCTGAATTTGCAAAAATTCACATAATGTGGTATAATTATATTGTATCACGTAAGTGAACATATCAAAAGTCCCTAAATGGGCAATGCTTGCAATGCAAGCAAAAGGAGTCAGCATGAGTAACGAAATCGCTAACAACGCATCCTTCATCTTTGCAGGTAAGAAGCCGAAATTCTTAAATCTCGTGTACATTTCTTGTGAAGGCGACATTCAGAAACTTCCTGAAGATGTTCGGACTGCAGTTTCGCTGGAACCAGGAGGAGCAATCCGCGTAGAATCCAGAGAATATGCAAATGGAGAATTGATTCCCCTTCCTGCATACATCGCTTGGGAAAAGGAGGACAAGGACAAAGAAAGATGTCCTCATGGTTGGAATCTTTGGAACAAGGCGAATGCTTCCGCACAGCTTTCCGAAGGATTCCTCGAAGAAGTTGATGGTAAATTCCGTCAGACGAAGATAGTGCCCCTTAAAGCACAACTCTTCACTGGTGAAATTCCCGAAATCTTTCTCGAGATGCCCCGTTTTGATGGGCAGGTAACCGTTGAAAACGGAAATCTGTTTATCAAGACTCCGTGGGGGATTTCCAATTGTAAAGCTGGTAACGGTTTTGCAATTGTATATGGTTTGGGAAATGACGCTGAAAAGCCTAAATTCTTCGGAATGCTTGATGGGAATATTCTTACCGTTGGAACAGCTTCGTTTGAAGATTACTACCACGTCACGGAGGATGGCAAGGTGATCGAAACTCTTCGCGAGTATTTTGAGAGCCTGCATTAAACCCCCAAATAGTCAACTGTGACTTGAGAAGATAGCTATCAACTCTAAAAACAGCCAAGAGCCAAGTCGTATACAAACGCTAGGCTCTTGTTTTATTTATATTTTAAGTCAGATTTAAACTTCTTTCAGATATAAAGTTAAATAATATGCCAATAGGGACGGGGAATTTTGGCACAAAAATATTTTAATTTAACAAAAAGCGAGTGAAAATGAAATTTCACTCGTTCTGGTGCAGATGGCCGGAATCGAACCGGCACGGTTTATTCAACCGCAGGATTTTAAGTCCTGTGCGTCTACCAGTTCCGCCACATCTGCGTAACTGAACTGACAATTCATATTATAATACGATAAAACCACATTTGTCAATACTAAAATAAAAAAAAATAAAATTCTGCAATATGTGTAGACATTTATAAGAAATTAGCTTAAAATATTAGAATAGAAAGAAGGCAAGATGGTATGAATATATGGCATGAAATATCACCAGAAAGAATAAAAAAAGACGATTTTATAAGTGTAGTTGAAATAACAAAAGGTGGCAAAAACAAATATGAATTAGATAAAGAAACAGGAATGTTAAGGTTAGATAGAGTACTATATACCTCTACACACTATCCTGCAAATTATGGATTTATTCCAAGAACATATGCAAGAGATAATGACCCCTTAGATGTATTGGTACTTTGTCAAGAAGATATTATTCCACTTACATTAGTAGAATGTTATCCCATAGGTGTTCTAATTATGATAGATGGGGAAGAATATGATGAAAAAATAATAGCTGTAGCAAAAAAAGATCCATTTTTAAATGAATATCAAGATATATCAGAAGTATCTCATCAGATTTCAGCAGAAATAAAACATTTTTTTGAAGTATATAAACAATTAGAGGGTAAAACCACAACAATAGAAAAAATATTAGGAAGGGAAGAGGCAGAAAAAATAATTCAAACTTGTATAGATAGCTATAATAAAAAATTTGTTAAATAAATTATTAGGGAGAAGGAGTATGATATTCAAAATAATATTTAATATATTGGCAGTTACACTATTTATAACAATGTTTTTCAAAATGATAAAGAAAAATAATACACAATATTTGTATTTGTTAGTAATTCAGTTCATAGGAATTTTACTAAATTTTGTAGAGCTAATATTAGCAACTAGTTTTAATATAGTTTTAAAAATATTTATATATGTGTTATCAATAATAATACCGGGAATAATACTATTATTAGAGCATAAGCAAAATATGGATTTTCCAGAAATGTTAAATATAATTTTAGCAGAATGGATGATACACTTAGGCAAAAAAGATAATGCAAAAAAGTATTTATTAATATTAATAAATAAATATCCAGAAAACTTTATGGGACATAAATTACTAGCAGAAATATATGAAAAAGAAGGAAAAATTTCTAACGCTATATCTGAATATTTAAGTACAATAGAAATAAGACCACAAAATTTTGAAATGAATTGCAAAATAGCTACATTACTGCATGTAGAGGGAAAAGATAATGAGGCTATTAACTTATTACAAGATTTGTTAAAAAAGAGACCGGAGGATTGCAAAGCAACAGAATTGCTCGGAGATATATTAATTGGACAGGAAAGATATAAAGAAGCTATATCTGTATATATGAGTTCATTAAGATATAATCCAGCAAGTTATGAGTTGTATTACAATTTGGGAATAGCTTATACAATGCTAAATGATTTTCAAAGAGCAAAGGAATTTTATGAAAAAGCAGCAGAATTAAATAGTCTATTATATCACGCAAAATTAAGTTTAGCACAGATAGCTATAATATATGGTGAATTAGATGAAGCGGAAATGTATTTATTTGAAAGCTTAAAAGAAAAAGAATTAGAATCTGGCTCATATTATTATTTAGCACAAATAGCAATGATAAAAGGTGATGAAGATAAAGCAAAAAATTACATAAAAGTAGCAATAGAACTAGAACCAGAACTATATGAAAAAATAGAAAAAGATACAGTGTTTTTGCCAATAAAAAATAGCATAGATAAACCTGCAGAATATAAGAAAAAACAAAAAAATAAATTAACCAAAGAACAAAAAGTACAAAAGCATTTGGAAGAAACCTGTTCGATTGTAGGTAAACTAAACAATAGTGATTTGACCATGATGAAAAATATAAAAGAAAATCAAAAATATAAAGGAAGAGAAAGATAGACATATTTTAAAAGTCCTTTTATATAATTAATATAAAAGGAGATTATGCATATGGAATTATCTATAATTGGTGGAGATTTAAGAACAGTAAAATTAATTAAATTGCTAGCACAAGATGAAAATACCATAAAGGTATGGGGATTTGAAAATAATGAAGAAATATTAAAATTAAAAGAAACTAAAACAAAAGTTAAACTTTGTAGTGGCATAGAAGATGCTTTAGAAGGAATAGAAATAATATTGGGGCCAACACCATTTACAAAAGATAAAAAATATGTGTGTACTCAATATACAAACCAAAAGTTAAAAATAGAAGAACTAACCAAAAATCTAAAAGGTAAGTTATTATTAGCAGGTTCAATACCAAATAATGTATTAGATAAAGTAGAAGCAATAGATATATTGAAAGATGAAAATTTAGTTATATTAAATGCAATTTCAACAGTAGAAGGGACAATAAATATTGCTATAAAAGAAACACAGAAAAATTTATATAAAAGTAATATATTAGTAATAGGATATGGTAGAATAGGTAAAATATTAGTAGATAGGCTAAATGCATTTAAAGCAAATGTGTATTGCAGTGCAAGAGGGAAAGACATTACATGGATAGACACTTTTGGAGGGAAAAGTATAAAATATGAAGATTTAAACGAACAGCTAAACAAATTTGATATAATAATAAATACTGTGCCAGTATTAATCTTAGATAAAGAAAGATTGAAGTTATTAGACAAAGATGTACTTTTGATAGATATAGCATCAGCCCCAGGAGGAATAGATTTTAATGTAGCACAAGACTTGAAAATAAAGACAATATGGGAATTAGGCATACCAGGTAAGATAGCACCATTAAGCTCAGCAGAATATATAAAAGAAACGATATATAATATATTAAAAAGAAAGGAAGATAACAAATGACAATAATACAAGCAATTATTTTAGGAACAGTACAAGGACTTACAGAATTTTTACCAATATCAAGTTCAGCACACTTGAATTTATTTCCTTGGCTGCTAAAATGGCAAGAGATGCCAGAATCATTTGACGTAGCTTTACATATAGGAACATTACTAGCAATAATAGTATATTTCTTTAAAGACTGGATAAGGTTAATAGCAGGTGGATATAAACAAGTAGTAAAAAAAGAGAAAACAACAGATGGAAAAATATTCTGGTATTTAGTAATTGCTACAGTACCAGCAGGAATATTAAGTTTAATATTAGATAAAATAGTAGATAAAATAATAGGAAATAATTTAAATTTAGAAATGATTATAATATCAATGGCATTAATAATTATGGGAATAGTTCTATATCTAGTAGACAAAAATTCGAAATCAACTATAAAATATGAAAATATAACATTAAAGCAATCTGTTTTAATAGGTATGTCACAAGCATTAGCTGCAGCATTTCCAGGAGTATCACGTTCGGGAATAACTATGACAGTTGCAAGATGGTTAGGAATAGACAGAGAAAGTGCTGCTAAATATTCATTTTTATTAGCAACACCCATAACGGCAGCAGCAGTAATATTTAGTTTAGGAGATTTAGCCTTAACAAGTTTATCATTTTGGATAGGAGTGTTAGCAAGCTTTGTTGTAGGAATTTTTGTAATAAAATTCTTATTAAATTATTTGAAAAAAGGTAGCTTTAAAGTTTTTGCAATTTATAGAATCATAATAGGTTTGTTAATAATAGGAATAGTATTTATAAGATAAATAAAAAAGAGTTATTTAAATAAAAAGAATAGTATTATTTAGATAACTCTTAAAAAAGGAGCAAAAGATGAATATATTATTATATATAACAATATTTGTAATAGGTATGATTTTCGGAGCATTAACCACATTGCTATGTAGAATAAAATTAAAACAGAAAGTAACAATTGTAAAACCATATATATTAAGAGCAACATTAAGCGGAATAATATTTGTTTTATTTGCATTATCAATAAATTTAAATCAAAATACACTAACAAAAGATATGCTAATTTACTTTATATTTACCACTTTATATATTAGTATACTATTTATAATTGCTACAATCGATAAAAACGAAAAAAGAGTAGATAAGATAATCTTATTATTTGGTTTTATAGTAGTAACCGTGTATATGATTTACACATATGTTACAAGTAGCGATATATCTATATATAGATATGCAACTTATTTGTTAATAGTATGTGCATTGATTATAGCAGATACAATATATATGAAACGAAAAGCAAAGCAAAATTATACCTTAAATGTATTACTATTATCTATGCTTATGATATTATTCACATATGAAGAAGTTTATTTTTTAACAGCTACATATGCCTTATTGATAATAGGTATTAAACTAATCCTAAACAAAATTAAAAATAGAAAAATAAAATATGTTAAATTTGATGAACATGCGAAAGCAAAAATACCAATAGCATATTATATGTGTTTAGCAAACATTATTATGTTATTAATAACAAATTATTATATATTTTACCAATATGTATAATAAATGTGTAATAATTAGAATAATTTATAACACAAAAAAATAATGAAGAGGAAAGAAAAAATGAAAATAGGAATTGATATAGGTGGAAGCCATATAGCAGTGGGAATAGTAGATGGAAATAACATTATAAATAAAAGCGAAACAGAAATAAATAAAAATAATGTTCAAGACATTGAGGAATTTATTTTAACATATATTGTGAATACTATCTCTAAACTAAAACAAAATGAAGAAATAGAATTAATAGGAATAGCAACACCAGGTAATCCTAAAAATGGAAATATTTCTACAATGGTTAACTTAGGAGTTGACGAATACAACATAAAAGAAAAGATAGAGCAATATTATAAAGTGCCTATAACAGTTCGAAATGATGCAAAATGTGCAGCACTAGCAGAAAAAAGATATGGGAGTTTGAAAGACTATGAAGATGCGGTGTTTTTATGTTTAGGTACAGGGATTGGCTCGGCAGTATTTTTAAATAATCAATTATTGGTTCCAAAAAGGAATACAGGATTTGAAATAGGGCATATGGTAATAGAAAAGCAAGGAGAAAAATGTAATTGTGGTAAGCTTGGATGTTTTGAAGCATATTGTTCTATAAAAAGATTTAGAGAAAAAATAAAAAATATATTAAAAATACCTGAGGAAATACAAGGAAAAGACTTTTTAGATATATTACATAACAATATAAGTAATATGGAAGTACAACAAGTTATAATTATGTACATACAAGACCTTTTAGTAGGAATATCAAATATAATAGATATATTTGAACCAGAAGCAATATCAATAGGTGGTGGATTTGCATATTATAAAGATATATTGTATAACAAGCTTTTAGAAGAGTTCTATAATAGAAAATACGTATTTAACAAAAATTCTTTACCTGAAATAAAATTGGCAAGTTTAGGAAATGACGCTGGTATTATAGGTGCTGTTATAAATTAGGAGGAGTAATGGATTTATCAAATGAAAATATTATACATATAAAAAAAGATAATGTAGAATATATACAATTTAGAAAACTGTTAGAATATAAAAATATTACTCATTGTTATACTTTAAAAAGTGATGGGAAACTAAATTTTAGAAGTGAAAATAATGCAACAATGTTAAAAAGCTATGAAAATATTTCAAGAGAATTGGGGTTCACAAACATTATAAAACCCAAGCAAACACATTCAGATAATATTACAATAATAGAAAATAATGAAAGAAACTTAAATGAAATAGATGGATTAATAACAAATGAAAAAAATGTAACTTTAGGAACAACATCAGCGGATTGCATATCATTATTATTTTATGATCCTAATAAAAACGTAATTGCAAATGTACATTCAGGATGGAGAGGAACGGAAAAAGGGATAGCAAAAAAAACAGTTCAAGAACTTATAGAAAAATTTAATTGCCAACCAAAAGATATAATTTGCTGTATATGTCCAAGTATAAGAAAATGTCATTTTGAAGTAGATGAAGATGTAAAAGAAATATTTTATAATAAATATGGCGATCTTCCTGAAATTAATGATATAATAAGTGAAAACACAGCAAAGCATAAATACTATATAGATACTGTATTAATAAATAAATGTTTACTAAGACAGATAGGATTAAGAAAAGAGAATATTATAGATAGTAATATATGTACAGTATGTAATAGCAATTTGTTTCACTCATATAGAGTAGATAAGGAAAATTCAGGAAGAAATATGGCAATAATAGAAATCAAATAATAGAAAGAGACGAAGAAAATGTATGATAATTGGGACGATTTAAAAAAAAGTATTGCAGAATGTAAAAAATGTAGATTATGCACCAATAGAACCAACATTGTTTTGGGAGAAGGTAATATAAATGCAAAAATAATGTTTATAGGAGAAGGACCTGGTGCAGATGAAGATAAACAAGGTGTACCTTTTGTAGGGAAAGCAGGACAACTTATGAACAAAGCTTTTCAAGCATTAGGAATAAATAGAGAAGAAATATATATAGCAAATATAGTAAAATGTAGACCACCATCAAATAGAGTTCCAGAAGAGGACGAAGCACAAGCTTGCTTGAACTATTTACGAAATCAGGTTGTCTTAATAAAACCTGAAATTATAGTTCTATTAGGTAGTACAGCCCTAAAGACTATACTAGGAAAAGAATATGGAATAACAGCAGTACGTGGAAAATGGATGGAAAAAAACGGAATTAAATATATGCCAACATGGCATCCAGCAGCACTTCTAAGAGACGAGAACAAAAAGATAGAATTTTGGCAAGATTTAAAAGAATTAAAAAAGTATTTATAGAAAGGAAAAAAATGAACACAGAAATAAAAGAAAAAATAGAACAATGTTTAAATTGTAAAACAAAACCATGTACACAAGGATGTCCATTAGGAAATAATATACCAATATTTATAAAAAATGCAAAAGAAGGTAAATATAAAGAAGCATATGATATTCTTTCAGAAACTACGGTTTTACCAGCAATATGTGGAAGAATTTGTCCACATTATAAACAATGTATGGGGAAATGCATACGTGGTATAAAAGGACAACCTGTAAATATAGGAGACATAGAAAAATATATAGGAGATATATCAATAAAGGAAAAATATAATTTACCCAAATGTGAACAAGAAAGAAAAGAAAAAATTGCCATAGTAGGTAGCGGACCGGCTGGATTAACATGTGCAGCATTCTTACGAAGGAAAGGGTTTAAAGTAACAATATATGAAAAATATAATGAACTTGGTGGAATATTAAGAAATGGTATTCCAGAATTTAGATTAGACAAAGTTATACTAGATAATACAATACAAAAAATATTAGATTTAGGAATTGAAGTAAAATATAGCATGACATTAGGAGAAAACTTAAATATTGAGCAATTAGATAAAGAATATGATGCTATATTTTTAGCTATAGGAGCTAATATAACAAGAAAAATGGGAATAAAGGGGGAAGAGTTAGAAGGAGTATATGGTGGAAATGAGTTACTAGAGTCAAGAAATCACCCTAATTACGAAGGGAAAAAAGTTGCAGTAATAGGTGGAGGTAATGTGGCCATTGATTGTGCAAGAACAGTAAAAAGATTAGGCGCTGAAATAGTAAACATTATATATAGAAGAGAAGAAGAGCAAATGCCAGCCGAGAAAAAAGAAATAGAAAATGCAAAAAAAGAAGGAATAGAGTTTTTATTTAAAAATAATATTGTAAAAATTATAGGAAATAAAAAAGTAGAAAAAATAGAATGTATAAAAACAGAGCTAATGCAAAAAGAGGGAGAAATAAGAAAATCGCCAGTTGAAATAAAAGATAGTAACTATATAATAGATATGGATTATGTTATAATGGCATTGGGCTCAAAAACAGATATACAGGTATTAAATAAATTAGGTATAGAGCTTACACAAGACAAATATGTAAAAGTAAACAATAAAAATCAAACAAGTAATACGAAAATCTTTGCAGGGGGAGATATAAAAGGCGAAAAATCAACAGTAGCATGGGCAGCGAGAAGTGGAAGAGATACAGCCGAAAATATAGAAAGTTTTTTAAACAATAATATTTGACATAAATAATATAGTTTGATATTATAAAATAAATACAAAGGATAGGGGAGATTTATATGGGAAGAGAAGAGTTCATAAGAGGTCTACAAGTACCACAAAACAAAAGACCACAAAATAAAAGACCAAAACGAAAAATAAAATTAAATCAAGATAAAAAGTATAAAAGGAGGAGATTTGCACTAGGTGCAGGACTAACAATGGGCTTAATAGCTGCTTCTTTAGGAATAATTAAGCTAGCAAATAAAGACAATGAGGAAATGAGTTTACCAGAGACTATAGTAGATATGAGAGAGCCAGAAGAAGTTAGTGAATTAACTGGAACAAACTTAGATGAAGTAAACTTAGATGAAACAAACTCAGATGATATAAATGAAGAAAAGAAAGTGCCAAAAATGAATTATAATACAGATGAAGAAGCAACAAAAATTGCACTTAGACTAATAGCTGATAAAGTATCAGAAGCTTTGGGATTTGAAGAAACAGCAAACCAACGACTATATACCAAAAGAGTGTCTGATGGGGAGTACCAGATTAGGTTTGAATATAATCTAAATGGAGAAAGATTCACATCATCATTGTTTGGTTGGAAAGAAACAAAAGATTTGCTTAAATATTATACAGAAATAATGAAAGGTGGAAAAAATGCCGAAGCTATATATAATGAATTATATTATAAATCTATAAAAATAGATAAAGATGGAAAACTGTCATTTGTAGACTCGGAAGAACCAATAAATGAAGCAGGATGGCACTTAGATACTTGGGAAGAAAAAGACCCTCTTTCAGGAATGTATACTATAACAAAAGCAAAACTGGTTTCAGAAAGAGAAATTGGTGATGAAGGAAGATAAAAAATAAGAAATCACCTCTAGATATATAAGTCTAGAGGTGATTTTGGTGTAATATTAATTCTCATTAACCCTTTTTTCTCCGCCAAAAGAGAATAAGTTTTTTAGACTATTGAAAAGTGCATGTAACTTAGAGTTATTTACAGGAACTAAAGATACATTATTTATAATTGTATCATATTTAATTTCCAAAGCTTCCATTTGCTGAACATAATAGTCATTAAAAAAGGTATAACCATCTGTAGAGCCTAAATAATTTTTGTAATTATATAACTTATATCTGTATTCATCTATATCAGCAGTTGTATTTAATTTTTTCAATTCATTGTCAAAATATGAAGTGAAAATTACATTTTGTGTTTCAAAAAATAATTTTTTTAATTTATTTTTGTATAAAGAAATCTTTTTTCCATATCTGGCAGCTTGACTATCTGTACAAGAGATGTTAAGCAACTTGTTATTTAAATTTATTATTTTTTCTTCTGTATACAAAATTTCGTCTAAATTATCTTGTATATAAAAGAAAACTTTTTCACCACATGCCTGTATTATATTTTCTTGAAATTGTGTTGTAGCAGAAAACATACTATCATAAAAATCATTTTCATTTGTTATATAAACTAATTGTGAAACCAAATTACAAAGTACAGGATAGTAAGATGGTGAAGTTGTTGAAAAAGTTATATCATAATATTTAACCATTTCGTAGTTATGTCTTAGTGCTTTAGAAGTTGCAAGCTGAACAGCAGCTTCATTTAAAGCCATACCATATTCTTTAGAATTAATAAAAGCACATAATCCTAGTTTCTTCAAATTTCCTCTTCTGTCTTTTACTTCTTGTAAATAATGAATAACTTCATGTATAGCGAATTTTTCTATTTCATCAATAGAAAGACCTGCTTTAAAATATATAGAGGAATTTTTATAAAAGTAGTTTGCTTCAGCTAAACCTTCTGGCATTTCTGCATAATACATAGGAATTCTTGAGATAGTTATAAATAATTTTTGGGCAATAAAGTGTTGATTTGGAAAAGCTCTACATAGTTTTTGTGCAATATTTTTTGCTAAAGTATTAACACTTAAAGTGTCTAACTTATTTATAACTGTAATTCCATTTTTGTTTAATTCTTTTTCTATATTCATTTAAATTTCTCCTTAGTACAAATTACAATACTATTATACAACAAAACATAGATAAAAATATTACAGAACTAATACTTTTATATTACAAAAACATTACAGCTTATTTTACAACAATATTATATATCTTATTTTTTACATATATTTCTTTAATAACTGTCTTGTTCTGTAAATTATTTATAACTGTAGGATTAGCATGTATAAGTTCTTTTACGGTACTTTCATCAGTATCTCTTGTAATTTTTGCAGTAGCTTTCAACTTTCCATTAAATTGTATAGGTAATTCTATTTCGTCATCAATAGTCTTTTCTTCATCATAAGTAGGCCATTCTGTTTCAGCAATTGTAATACCAGCACCAATTCTTTCATAAAGTTCTTCAGTAATATGTGGTGCAAATGGATTTAATAGTTGCAAAAAGGTTTTAAATTCAGCAATATTTATTCTTTTTAATTTATAAAATTCATTAACCATTGTCATAAAAGTAGAAATACAAGTATTAAATTTCATTTCTTCAATATCTGAACTTACTTTCTTTATAGCTTTGTGCATCATTTTTTCAAATTCAGGAGAGTAAGAATTGCCCTCTATTAACATATCCTGCAAGTTCCATACTCTATCTAAAAACTTACCACAGCCACGAATACTTTCCATAGACCAAGGAGCAGTTTGATCAAATGGCCCCATAAACATTTCATAAACTCTAAAAGTATCTGCACCAAATTCTTCTATAATATCATCTGGATTAACAACATTACCCTTAGATTTAGACATTTTTTCTCCATTTGAACCTAAAATCATGCCATGTGCAGTACGTTTTTGATAAGGTTCTTTTGTAGGAACAATTCCAATATCATATAAAAACTTATGCCAAAATCTAGAATATAATAAATGCAAAGTAGTGTGTTCCATACCTCCATTGTACCAATCAACAGGAGACCAATATTCCAAAGCTTCCTTAGAAACTAGTTCTTTATCATTATGTGGATCCATATATCTTAAATAATACCAAGAAGATCCAGCCCACTGAGGCATAGTATCTGTTTCTCTTTTAGCAGGTCCTTTACAATGTGGACAAATAGTATTAATCCAATCAGTCTGCTTAGCAAGAGGAGATTCACCATTTTCACTAGGTTCATAATCTTTAATATCTGGTAAAACCAAAGGTAATTCTTCTTCTGGAATTGGAACCCAACCACATTTTTCACAATATACCATTGGAATTGGTTCGCCCCAATAACGTTGTCTAGAAAATACCCAATCACGAAGTTTGTAATTCACTTTTCTTTTTCCAATACCATTTTCTTCTAAATATCCTATAACTTTTTCCATAGCATCTTTTACATTTAAGCCATTTAAAAAACCAGAATTAACTAAAGTGCCAGAAGAAACATCTGTGAATGCACTTTTTTGAACATCTTCTCCACCGCTAACAACTTCTATAATTGGCAAATTAAACTTTTTGGCGAATTCCCAGTCTCTGCTATCATGTGCAGGAACAGCCATAATAGCTCCTGTACCATATGTGATTAAAACATAATCAGAAGCCCAAATAGGAATTTCTCTACCAGTTAAAGGATTTATTGCCTTAATTCCTTTAATTTCAACTCCACTTTTTTCTTTGTTTAATTCAGAACGTTCAAAGTCAGATTTTAAACTAGCTAATCTTTTATATTCTTCAACTTCTTCCAAATTTGTAATTCTATCTTTTAATTTATTAATAAACTCATGCTCAGGAGCAACAACCATATAAGTAGCACCAAATAAAGTATCTGGTCTTGTAGTATAAACTGTTAACTCCTCATCAGAATTAGCAATTTTAAATTTAACTTCTGCACCCTCACTTCTGCCAATCCAATTAATCTGTTGTGCTTTAATTTTATCTAAAAAATTAACTTCATCTAGGTCATCAATTAATCTTTGAGCATAATTTGTAATTTTTAACATCCATTGACTTTTTTCTTTTTGAACAACTGCACTGCCACATCTTTCACAAACACCATTTACAACTTCTTCATTTGCTAAACCAACTTTACAACCAGTACAATAATTAATAGGCATAGTTGTTTTATATGCTAACCCTTTTTTAAATAATTGAATAAAAATCCATTGAGTCCATTTGTAATAATTGGGATCTGTTGTGTTTACTTCTCTTGACCAATCAAATGAAAAGCCTAAAGATTTTAATTGTTCTCTAAAATGATTTACATTCTTCTCAGTTGTAATTTTAGGATGAACATGATTTTTTATAGCATAATTTTCAGCTGGTAAGCCAAAAGCATCAAAACCAATAGGATATAAAACATTATATCCTTCCATCCTTTTTTTTCTAGCAATAATATCTAAAGCCGTATAGCTTCTAGGATGACCAACATGAAGACCTTGACCAGATGGATAAGGAAATTCAACTAACCCATACCATTTTTTCATGGAAGGATCATCTTTAGCAAAAAAAGTTCCTTCACTATACCATTTATTTTGCCATTTTTTATCTATATTTTTAAAGTCATATATCATAAAACTCTCTCCTCATCAATAATTTAAAACATTATATAATAATTATATTAAAAAGTAAATATTAGAAATAAATAATAAAATTTAGAAAATCTAAAAATATACAAACAAAATGTGGGAGAAAAGTTTTATAAATCAACATAAAAAGAAGATTCTAATTCTTGACTTTTAAATTCATTAGTATATAATAATTAATAAGTGCAAATAATATAACTAAGGAAATTTTGCCAGAAAGGATGAGATAATATGGCTATTGAAATTACAGAAGAAGAGAAAAACAGAATAAAAGAAATGATAGATAAACTGGTAGAAAAAGCCAAAATAGCTTCAGAAGAATATATGGATTTAACTCAAGAGCAAGTCGATAATATAGTAAAACAAATGGCAATGGCAGGATTGGAGCATCATATGGAGCTTGCTAAAATGGCAGTTGAAGAAACAAATAGAGGAATTTATGAAGACAAAATAACTAAAAATATGTTTTCTACAGAATATATATATCATAGTATAAAATATGATAAAACTGTAGGTGTAATTAACGAAAATGAAGAAGAGGGTTATGTAGAAATAGCAGAACCTGTTGGAATTATTGCAGGTGTAACACCTGTTACAAACCCAACTTCAACAACGATGTTTAAATCAATAATTGCAGCAAAGACAAGAAATGTAATAATATTTGGATTTCATCCATCAGCTCAAAAATGTAGTGTAGCAGCAGCTAAAATATTAAGAGATGCAGCAGTAGCAGCAGGGGCACCAGAAAATTGCATTTTATGGATAGAAGAACCATCTGTTACAGCAACAAATATGCTTATGCATCATCCAGATGTGAATTTAATATTGGCAACAGGTGGCACAGGAATGGTAAAAGCAGCATATTCTTGCGGAAAGCCAGCACTAGGAGTAGGACCAGGCAATGTGCCTTGTTATATAGATAAAACAGCAAATTTAAAAACTTCTGTTAATGATTTAGTAATGTCAAAATCATTTGATAATGGAATGATATGTGCTTCTGAACAATCTGTCATAGTAGATAAAGAAATACATGAAGAATTTGAAAGACTTATGAAAGAAGCAGGATGCTATTTTATGTCACAAGATGAAACAAATACTTTAAGAAATAGTATGTTTATAGAAGAAAAAGGTTGTGCATTAAATGCAGATATAGTAGGAAAAAGCCCATATCAAATAGCAAAAGGTGCAGGAATAGAAGTTCCAATAGATACAAAAGTATTAGTTCTTAAAGAAAACGGAATTGGAATAGAATATCCATTCTCAAAAGAAAAGTTAAGCCCAGTCTTAGCATACTATATTGTAGAAAATGCAGATGAAGGAATAAACATAGCAGAAAGACTTATAGAATTTGGTGGACTTGGACATTCTGCTGTTATTCATTCAGAGAATGAGCAAACAATATTAAAATTTTCAGAAAAAGTTAAAGTAGGAAGAATAATAGTAAATTCTCCATCTACGCACGGAGCCATAGGAGATATATATAATACAAATATGCCATCATTAACATTAGGTTGTGGAACATTTGGAGGAAATTCAACAACAGCAAATGTATCATCTGTTAATTTAATAAATATAAAAAGAGTTGCAAAAAGAAGGGTAAATATGCAGTGGTTTAAAGTTCCAGAAAAAATTTATTTTGAAGCAGGCTCTATAGGATATTTAGAAAAAATGCCAAATATAACAAGAGCATTCATAGTAACAGATGAATCAATGGTAAAACTGGGATATGTAGATAAAATATTATATTACTTAAGAAAAAGAAAAGAATATGTACATTCAGAAATTTTTGCAGATGTAGAATCAGACCCATCGTTTGAAACAATTAATAAAGGCGTAGAAATGATGAAGGAATTTAAGCCAGATGTAATAATTGCATTAGGTGGAGGAAGTCCAATAGATGCTGCAAAAGGAATGTGGTTATTTTATGAGCACCCAGAGGCAGATGTCGAAGGATTAAAACTTAAATTTATGGATATCAGGAAGAGAACATATAAATTTCCTAAATTAGGTAATAAAGCCAAAATGGTAGCAATACCTACAACTTCAGGCACAGGCTCAGAAGTAACTTCGTTTGCAGTTATTACAGATAAAAAACTTAATAAAAAGTATCCATTAGCAGATTATGAATTAACACCAGATGTAGCAATCGTAGATCCAGATTTAGTAATGAGTTTGCCTAAGGGAATAACAGCAGATACTGGTATGGATGTTTTAACACATGCTATAGAAGCATATGTTTCTAATATGGCATCAGATTACACAGATGGACTAGCAGAAAAAGCTTTTGAATTAGTATTCAAGAATTTAAGAGAAGCGTATAACAATGGAAGTAATAAAGTGGCAAGGGAAAAAATGCATAATGCAAGTACAATAGCAGGAATGGCATTTACAAATGCATTCTTAGGAATAAATCATTCGTTAGCACATAAAATAGGAGGAGAGTTTCACTTACCACATGGAAGAATAAATGCAATTCTTCTTCCTTATGTTATTAAGTACAATAGTCAAAAGCCGACAAAGTTTGTTTCATTCCCTAAATATGAATATTTTATTGCGGACCAAAAATACGCGGATTTATCAAGAAAAATGAACTTTCCAGCATATACAAATGAAGAAGGAGTATGGTCATTAATAAATGAAATAAAAAGATTAAATTCAGATTTAGGAATTCCATCAAATTTTAAGGATGCAGGTATAGATGAAAAAGAATTTTTGGACAAAGTAGATATGTTAGCAGATAGAGCTTTTGAAGACCAATGTACAACAGCAAATCCAAGCTTACCACTAGTAAGTGAGTTAAAGCAAATATTATTAGATAGCTATTATGGAAATAATATATAAGCAAAAATAGTGCCAAAGGGGACGGGGAATTTTGGCACTATTTTATTGCAAAGGAAAAAGCAATTTAATTTTCAAAATGAAATGTGCCAAAATTCCCCGTCCCCTTTGGCATAAATTAAACATTTTTTAGATATAACTTGAATTTTAGTAAAAAAATATATATAATATGTTTACATATTGAAAGGAACGTGAGTATACATGAAAGTTAGTAAAGAAGAATTATTACACATTGCAAATTTAGCAAGCTTAAATTTAAAAGATGAAGAGATAGATACATATTTACTACATCTTCAAGATATTTTGAATTTTGCTAATATTGTAGGTAAAGCACCAGTAAGTGACATGGAAGAGACAATAGGAGTAAATGAAAATTGTAATATATTTAGAAAAGATGAAATAAAACCATTTGAAGATATAGAAGCACTATTAAAAAATGCGCCAGAACAAGAGGCAAATATGTTTAAAATACCAAAGGTAATACAATAAAGGTTGGAAATTAGATGTTATACATTAAATAATTAACATCAAAATTAAAGGAGGAGAACAATGGATATTACAGAATTAACTGTGCATGAGTTAGTTGAAAAATTAAAAAGCAAAGAGCTTACAGTAACAGAAATAAACAAAGCATATATAGATAGAATAAATGACAGAGAAAAAGATGTACAAGCATTTATAACGCTATTAACAGAGGAGGCTTTAAAAGAAGCAGAGAGTATAGAAAAAAAAGAAAATTTATCTGAATTAGCGGGTATTCCAATAGGAATAAAAGACAATATATGTACAAAAAATATAAAAACAACATGTGCTTCAAAAATGCTAGAAAATTTTGTATCACCATATGATGCAACAGTAATAGAAAAATTAGAAAGTAAAGGCATAATAAATTTGGGCAAATTAAATTTAGACGAATTCGCAATGGGAGGTTCTACAGAGTACTCGGCTTTTAAAGTAACAAAAAACCCATGGAATTTAAAAAATGTTCCAGGTGGTTCTTCTGGTGGAAGTGCAGCAGCAGTTGCTGCTAATTTAGTACCTTGGGCATTGGGGTCAGATACAGGTGGTTCAATACGTCAGCCTGCATCATTTTGTGGAGTAGTGGGACTAAAACCAACATATGGATTGGTTTCAAGATATGGATTAGTAGCGTTTGCTTCATCTCTTGATCAAATAGGACCAATTACAAAAGATGTAAAAGATGCAGCAATTTTATTAAATGTAATAGCAGGACATGATGAAAAAGATACAACCTCAGAAAAAATTAATGATAAAGATTATACAAAGTGCTTAAAAAATGATGTTAAAGGATTAAAAATAGGTATACCAAAAGAATATTTTAGTGATGGAATAAATGTAGAGGTAAAAGCGAAGTTAGAAGAAACGATAGAAAAATATAGACAATTAGGTGCAGAAGTAGAAGAATTTTCATTAAGTATTGCAGATTATGCTTTAGCAACTTACTATATAATAGCTTGTGCAGAAGCAAGCTCAAATTTAGGAAGATTTGATGGAATTCGTTATGGATATAGAACAAAGAATTTTTCAAATTTAAAAGATATATATAAAAATTCTAGAAGTGAGGCTTTTGGAAGTGAAGTAAAAAGGAGAATTATATTAGGTACATATGTACTTTCTTCTGGATATTATGATGCATATTATAAAAAAGCACAACAGGTTCGTACACTAGTACAAAAAGAATTTAATGATGCATTTAAAAAATATGATATATTACTTACACCAACAGCACCAACAGCAGCATTTGAAATAGGTGCAAAATCAAATAATCCTTTAGAGATGTATTTGGCAGATATATGTACAGTTCCAGTAAATATAGCAGGTCTTCCAGCAATATCTGTACCAGTGGGAGTAGATAATAATGGCATGCCAATAGGAATGCAACTTATAGGAAATAAGTTTGAAGAAGAGAAAATATTAAATGCAGCATATACACTTGAACAAGAGATTAAATTTAGAGAAAATTATAAGCCTAATTTTAAATAAATTTAGACTATTATATGAGAATAATTTGTAATTAATTTAGAGGAGGAGAACAACAATGGCTAGAGAAGATTATGAGGTTGTAATAGGGTTAGAAGTACATGCAGAACTTTCAACAAAAACAAAAATATTTTGCCCATGCCCTACAGAGTTTGGAGCAGAACCCAATACACATACATGTCCAATTTGTATGGCAATGCCAGGAACATTACCAGTATTAAACGAGAAAGTAGTAGAATATGCTGTAAAAGCTGGACTGGCAACTAATTGTGAAATATCAAGAAATTGTAAAAATGATAGAAAAAATTATTTTTATCCAGATCTTCCTAAATCATATCAGATATCACAATTTGATAAACCACTTTGTGAAAGAGGGTATGTGGAGATAGAAGAAGAAAATGGAGAAAAAAAGAAAATAAGACTTACAAGAATTCATATAGAAGAAGATGCTGGAAAGCTAAACCATAGTGAATTAAGCGGAGGAAGCTTAGTAGATTTAAATAGGGCAGGAGTGCCTTTAATAGAGATAGTTTCAGAACCAGATTTACGTTCAAGCGAAGAAGCAGAAAAATATTTAAGAAAGTTAAAATCTATTCTAGAATATATAGAAGTATCAGACTGCAAAATGCAAGAGGGATCTTTTAGAGCAGATGTAAATGTTTCTGTAAGAAAAAAAGGTGCAAAAGAATATGGAACACGTACAGAAATGAAAAATATGAACTCATTTAGAGCAATTGTAAGAGGAATAGAATATGAAGTAGAAAGACAAATAGAAGTATTAGAAAATGGGGGAAAGGTAGAACAAGAAACACTAAGATGGGATGATGTATCAGGAAGAACTTTTCCAATGAGAGATAAAGAAGATGCACAAGATTATAGATATTTCCCAGAGCCGGATTTGGTAGCAATAAGATTGTCAGATGAATATATTGAAAATGTTAAAAAAACATTACCAGAATTACCAGAAAGAAGAAAGAAAAGATATTTGGAAGACTATGGGCTATCACAAAAAGATGCTACATTACTAACCGCATCTAAATATTTGTCAGATTTATTTGAAGGAACATTAAATATATATGGTAAGCCAAAAGCAATAGCAAATTGGATCTTATCAGATATTTCAAGAATATTAAATGAAAAAGAGATAGAAGCAAATGAAATACCATTTACTTCAAAAGAATTAGCTAAAGTAATTGAGCTAATAGATAAAGGAACAATAAGTTCAGCAATTGCAAAAAAGATAATAGAGGAGTTATTTGAAAATCCAAAAAATCCAGAAGATATTATAAAAGAGAAAGGATGGGTTCAAATCTCAGATGAAGGAGCAATTAAAGAGGTAGTGCTAAAAATATTAGATAAAAACCCACAATCTATAAGTGATTATAAAGCAGGAAAAGACAGAGCACTAGGATTTTTAGTAGGACAAGCTATGAAAGAAACAAAGGGAAAGGCAAATCCACAAATACTTAATAAAATGTTTTTAGAGGAATTAAATAAAGAATAAAATTCGAAAGCTTTTGCTTTCGAATTTTTTTAACATTTCAAATCTTTTTTTATGTGATTAAACACAACTCCGCACATAATAAAGGCAACTATAAAAAATAAACCAGAGCGAAATAAAGAAATTCCTATGTAATAAAATATAGGAGAAGCATAAAATTTATAAATAAGTAAAAGAAATATGGCTAATATACAAAATAAAAAACAGTATTTAACTCCGGATTTTACAGTTTTTAATATTAATTTATCAAAAGATTTTAATTCTTTCAAAACCTTATTCATATTTACATCAACCTCTCTTAAGATGTTCTTATATTAATATTAACATAATTCTAATGTAAAAAGCAAAGGTAATATATACCAAATAAGACATTTGATATATATGTAGAATTAATTTTCTTGTGTAAGTATACTTAAAATTTTTCCATATATTTTGTTGGAATTATTTTCCCAATTATTCACAATTTTTTTAGCCTGTTCTCTAGATGGAGCTGTAGTTTTCAGTTCAAAACAACATTCATTGTTTTCTATAATTTTACAGCTTACAACATAATTATTCTCACTGCGAGGGGTGTACTCAGCAATAACAGAGCTTTCATTTTTGGCAGTTGTTAATTCAGTATCTATTTGTAATTTTAAAATTCCTGGTAAAATATCCTCAGTAAGTTCTAAAACGTTTTTGCCCAAAGTTGTTATTTTATAAATAGTATGAATACCATTATTAAAAAATTCAATATATTTATTATTAATTAAATCTAACAAAAACTGTTGAAAATAAAAATAATTCATATCATTTATAGAAAGTACAAGCTTATATAAACTTTCATTAGAAACAGGGTTAGGCAATTTATTCAAAATATATAAAATTATAACTTTACCCTCTGCTAAAGTTTCATTATCTGATGTTAATTTCACAATACTCACTCCCATATAAAATATATAAGTATTATAACACGTAAAAAAGCAAAATACTAGCAATAAAACAAAAATAAGTTAATTAATAAATATTAATCAGTACTTGTATAAAATAACGTAAATAGTATATAATTTAACTATAAATTTTAAACAAAGGAGAGATATGTATGGATAGAAAAGTAAAAGTTATACAATTTGGTACGGGCAAAATGGCAGTATACACAATGAGATATGTACTAGAAAAAGGGGGAGAAATTGTTGGCGCAATAGACGTAAACCCCAATGTTATAGGAAAAGATATTTCAGAAATAATGGGGATTGCTGATAAGAAAAATGTTACAGTAACAGCATTAGAAAATGCTGAAGAAATGATAAAAAATACAAAACCAGATATAGCAATAGTAACAACTATGAGCCTAATAGAAGATGTAAAAGATGCTTTAATGTTATGTGCTAAATTAGGAGTTAATGCAATAACAACCTGTGAAGAAGCATTTTATCCACAAAACTCAAACCCAATAGCTACAAGGAATATTGATGAATTAGCAAAGAAAAATGGATGCACAATTACAGGAAGTGGATATCAAGACATATATTGGGGACAATTAATAAGCTCAATTGCAGGTTCTACACAAAAAATAACAAAAATAGTTGGAAGTTCAAGCTATAATGTAGAGGATTACGGAATAGCTTTAGCAAAAGCACATGGAGCAGGACTTACACTAGAAGAATTTGAAAAAGAAGTTGCAGCAGCAGATAATATTAGTGAAAAAGAAAGAATAGAATTAATTAATAATGGAAAATTTTTACCATCATATATGTGGAATGTAAATGGATGGCTTTGTTCAAAATTAGGCTTGACAGAAATAGAGCAAACACAAAAATGTGTACCACAAACTTATAAAGAGGATATTGAGTCTTCTACATTGGGTATGACAGTAAAAGCAGGACAAGCAACAGGAATGAGTGCAGTTGTTACAACACAAACAAAAGAAGGAATTATTTTAGAAACAGAATGCATAGGAAAAGTATATTCAAAAGAAGATTATGACAAAAATGAATGGACAATTTATGGAGAACCAAATACAACAATAGTTGTAGCGAGACCATCAACAGTAGAATTGACTTGTGCTACTGTAGTAAACAGAATACCAGATGTAATAAATGCAGAACCTGGATATGTAACAACAGAAAAAATGGGAGAGCTAAATTATAGGGTAAAACCATTAAATGAATATGTAAAATAAGAAGAAATTATATGTACTTAATTAAAAAATGTCCCAGACTAATCGGATAAAACCGAAAAGTCTGGTTTTTCTTCTTATATAAATATTTAACCTATTTTAAATCTGATGTACAGTTAGGGCATCTTGTTGCTTTAAAATTGATTTCAGTATAACAAAAAGGACAAGTTTTAGTTGTTGGCTCAGGTGCAGGCTCTTCCTCTTTCTCTTTTTTCTTAAATAATTTACTTTTTTTAGATAACTCTTCTAATTTTTCTTTGTTCTTTTTAGATATTTTTTCAAAATTACCCTTTGCGGTATCAGCCAATTTCTTATTTATTTTATTTGCTGAGCGTATTGCAATAAAAATAGAAAAAGCTATAATTAAAAAGTCAATAATAGATGTTATAAAATTACCATATTCAATAGAAATATCACCTATTGTAAATTCTAATGTGGAAAAATCCACTTTTCCAGTAATAATAGATATTGTGGGCATAACAATATCATTAACTAAAGATGTAACTATTTTTTGAAAAGCGCCACCTATAATAATACCAATAGCCATATCAAATATATTCCCACGAGTAGCGAACTCTTTAAATTCTTTTAACATATCAAAAATCAATCCTTTCTATAAACAATATATAACATAATATGACAAAAATCCCAAAAAGTCAATTATAAAAATTTGAGATGTTCGCTTGTTTTTTAAAATTATATACTGTATAGTGAGTAAAGAAAAATATGTGCGGTGGAGATGAAACAATATGGATAAAGTAGATTTCAAAATTGAAAGAAATAATGACAGAGAATATGTTTTAAATAAAGTTAAAACAGAAGGCAAATTATTAGATTTAGCAAGTGATGAACTAAAAGAGGATAAAGAACTAGTTTGGGAGGCAATAAAAAATAATGCAGAAGCTTTAGAGTTTGCAGGTACTACTTTAAAAGGAGATAAAGATATTGTTTTAGAATCGGTTAAAAAAGTTGGGTGGACCATATGCTATGCTAATGAAAAATTGCAAGATGATAAAGATATAGTTTTAGCAGCTGTACAAAAAAGTGGACAAGCATTATATTACGCTTCTCAGAGTTTAAGAGATGACAAACAAGTAGTTTTAGAGGCAGTAAAAAATAAAGGAATAATATTAAAATATGCAAGTAGTAGATTAAGACAAGACAAAGAGGTGGTAATTGAGGCAATAAAACAAAATAAAAAAGCAAGGGAATATATTTTATCAGAAGAACTAAAAAACGATGAGGAAATATTAAAGTTATTAGAATAGTGTAAAAGGATGATGATTGAAATGCAAGAAATTAGAAAAAAATTAAATTCATTATCAGATCAAGAGTACAAAAAATTTCATAGTAGCCTATGTCCAAATGCAAAAAATATGATTGGGGTAAGAATACCAGAACTAAGAAGAATGGCAAAAGAAATAGCTAATACAAATGGAAAAGAATTTTTGGAGAAATATCAATTTGAATATTATGAAGAACGTATGCTACAAGGATTTGTTATAGGATACATGCAATTAACTATAGAAGAAAGAATAAAATATTTAGATAAATTTGTACCTAATATAGACAATTGGGCAGTATGTGATTGTTCTGTATCTACATTTAAACTTACTAAAAAAAATATGGAAGTAATGTGGAAATATATTCAAAAATATTTTAATTCTTCTAAAGAGTTTGAAGTAAGATTTGCAATAGTAATGTTACTTAATTATTATTTAGAGGAACAATATATAGACAAAGCTTTAAAAATATTAAATAATATAAAGAGTAATAAGTACTATGTTCAAATGGCGGTTGCTTGGGCAATATCAATAGCATTTGTGAAATATAGAGAAAAAACATTAAAATTTTTACAAAATACTAAATTGGATAATTTTACATATAATAAAGCTTTACAAAAAATTGCAGAATCTTATAGAGTAGATAAAGTAACTAAAGAAGAAATTAAAAAAATGAAAAGAAAATAACTGAATAAAAAGATAACAAACATCAGAAACTAATAAAAAGTAATTAATAATTTGAGAGGAAATGATATTAATTATGAAAGTCTCTTGGATAAAATACGAAAAAGACAATAAAAGTTTTTCATTACCAGAAAAATTAGGTTTTGATGTTTTTAAATTGCAAAATTTAGAGCAAACAGACGATAAAATAGAAGAACTTATTGAGAATAGATACAATACCATAATACTTTCCAATGAAGTAGCAAGTTTTTCAGAAAGCATAATAAAAAAATATTCTAAAAATGAAAACATTAATATAATAATATCGGCAAATAGAGAATAAGAATATATAAAAATTATGGAGGACGAAATGGTATGGCGAACGAACAATTTGTTGCGAACTTTGGTAGTAAATTATATAGGTTAAGCTTAAAAAATAATTTTACTAATTTAATATTTATTTGTGTAGGGAGTAATAAAATAATAGGAGATAGTTTAGGACCTATGGTAGGAAATAAACTAAAAACGAAATTAAACACAAAAGTTAATGTGTGGGGAACTTTAGAAAATCCAGTAAACTATATGAATATAGAAAAGACTTGGAAAAATATAAAAGACAAATATAAAAATCCATGTATAATTAGTATAGACTCTGCAATGGGAAAAAATGCAGATGTGGGAAAAATATTAGTAAACTGGGGAGGCATATTTTTAGGAGAAGCAATAAAAAATGGAATATATTGCAATTCACATATAAACATAAAAGGAATAGTAGCAAAAACCAGTAAAAGTATATTAATAAATTTGCAAGAACTAAATTCAATAAATTTATGGCAAATAGAAAAATTAGCCAATATTGTTTCAGAGGGAATTAGCCAAGTAATAAATAGTTTTGCATAAACATAACAAAAGTGGAAATAATTTATATATATCAAAAAAGTGGAGGTATATATAAAAATGGAGAATATGAGAAATATAGTAATGCTTAAAGATTTACCATCTAACTTAGTTGAAGAGGCAATTGTTGTTTTAAAACAAAATCAAAAAATAAAAAAGCCAGAATATATAGAAAATAAAGGAAAGACAGATATCGAAAGCGGAAAACATAAATTTGATAATTATATAACAAAAGAAGCAGAAATGCTAATTGCAGAATATATATCAAGAATGGAAAGGAATAATAAAAAAGAAAAACTTGAAGCAATAAAAAGCAAATATGAATTATCGAAAAAAATAAATATATGTTTAAGTATAATATTATTTATTAGTTTAATATTAAATTTAATATAAATTAGTTATAAAACATCTCTTTACAGAATAAACATTAAAAAAACCTTACAAAGGAAGAGGTGTTTTTATTATGGAAAAAGTCATAAGTGTAGAAGAAAGAATAAGAAGAGCAGAAGAAATATATAATAAAAGGAAAAATAAAAATGTAAGAGTATCTTCTGCTACAGTAAATTCTGGACAAAGAACAACTTGGCCATTGTTGAAAAAGATGATATTACAATTATTAATTTGTACAGTAATTTATTTTATATTTTATCTTATAAAAAATAATAATTACATATTTTCAGAAGAAGTGATGAATAAAACTTCAGAGATACTAAAATATGATATTAATTTTAGCAATTTATACAATAAAGCACTAGTATATATAGACAACAAAAAGCCATTAAGTGAAGAAATAGAAAATAATGTAGAAAATGTAGATGCTGAAAATACAGATGGAAATGATATGCAAGATGAAAATGTTGAGCAAAGTGAAATAAATGGTGTGGGTGGACGGCGGAAATGTGGAGATAGTGGCAGCGGTAACAGAACCATCTGCCGAAAAAACACAGATGGAATTAGATGCGGAGTACATAAAAGAAAACTATAATTTGATTTTACCAATAAAAGGAGTTGTAACATCAAGATTTGGAAAAAGAGAGCCAACAGATATAGTATCAGAGAATCACCAAGGAATTGATTTGGGAGCAGAAACAGGTACTAAAATAAAAGCAGCAATGGGTGGAGAAGTAATAATAGCTGCAACAGATAGGGATTATCGGAAACTACATAGTAATAAAAGATGATAAAGTAAAAACACTATATGGGCATTGCAGTAAACTTTTAGTAAAGGAAGGCGATAGAGTAGAACAAGGTGATGAGATAGCAGAAGTAGGTGAGACAGGAAAAGCCACAGGTCCACATCTCCATTTTGAAATAATAAAAGAAGAAAGAGTTATAAACCCAGAATATGTAATGGAATTCTAAAATTCAGGTCAGAGTGAATGATATCTACTAATGACCTTAGAAAGGAAAAAATGAGCATAAAAATAGATTTAAAAATATTTCTCTTTGCAATAATATATTTAATAACAAAACAAATAAAAATATATGCAATATTAATGTTATTTGCCTTCATACATGAAATTGGACATCTGATAATAGGAATATTATTAGGATTTAAGCCGATGTCAATAAATATTACACCATATGGACTACAAATAGAATTTAAAATACATTGTGAAGAATATAATAAGAAGATAAGAAGAGGAACTGCTTTATGTGTAAAAAGAGCGATAATTGCATTAGCGGGGCCTATAACTAACTTAATAATGATAATATTATCTACAATATTACCACTTAAAAATACAGAGTTTAATCAAAACATAATATATTCAAATATCCTAATTGGAATATTTAACTTAATTCCAATATATCCAATGGATGGAGGACGAATACTAAAAGAAGTATTACATATTTATTTAGGCTTAGAAAAAGCACGAAAATATACAAATAAAATAGCAAATGCGACAGTTATAATATTAACAGCAATAAGTAGTGTTGCTATATTATATTTAAAAAATATAGCAATAGTAATAATAATTGGATATATGTGGTATTTAGTAGTAATGGAAAATAAAAGATATGAGTTACTCACTATTGAAAGAAAAGTACCATAAAAGGTTTACAAAACAAGCTTAAAGTGATACACTATATAAAGTAATTGTTAATTATGGCAATTCGAGGAAGCTTCAAAAAGAGATTTTTGTAAAAATATCTTTTATGAAAGCAAAGGGTGGTAAAATATTATTTCAAGGCGAGTAGCTAGTCATGCCCAAGAAATGACAACAAAATAACTATTGCTTTTTAGTACCTTGAATAAGAGCAATGGAGAAAGGAAAGACAACATGGCAATACTTGGTCTTAAAGGAAAAGTTCTGGACGCATATGATGGAATATTAACCATCAAAAATAAAAAATACGATCCAAAAGAAAACGATAAAAAATTCATTGGAATCGTATATGAGAATGGAGATGGAGAAATCTTATTCTTCCATGAAGGACTTGTTTATATTGTTAAATACAGTGATAGCAATGTCCAAATACTGAAAGAACAAGGATTTACACCTCTTGAGATAGGCGAAGACATCATAGTAGATGACAAGAAACTCATTGGTGGAGCGGATTTTATAGAGAATCCACAAGAAGTATGGTATGGTGGAAGAGTAATCATATTTGGAAAACCAGAAGATATAGGTACTATGATCATTGTCAAATGCGATGATGGTTATGAAAACGAAATCTGGTATGTCACAAAAGAAGGTTTCTTTATCACGCTATACTACCCAGAGAACCTAAAAGTTCTTCAAAAGGCTGGATTGAAGCTAATAGAGGAATAATCAAATTGGGCTCTTAGTCCGAGCAATGTAATATTGTTACATTGCTCGGATTTTTTTATGAAAAAACTTGCACTATATAAAAATATATGATACAATATTAAGCGTTATAAATGGCTAAAAGCCATCCTTGCTTGCTATTTTATAGCAGGCTATAATCCATAAGGAGGTGAAAATAATGAATAAATACGAGAGTGTTATCATTATTAATCCATCTGTTGATGCAGAAAAAATTAAGACTTTAGTAGAAAGATTTACAGATTTGATTAATAATGCTGGTAAAGTCGAAAAAGTTGATGAATTAGGTAAAAAGAAATTAGCTTACGAAATCAAGAAAAATAAAGAAGGTTATTATATAATAATTAACTTTGAAGCTAAACCAGAATTAATTGCAGAACTTGAAAGAAATTACAGAATAACAGATGAAGTACTAAAATTTATAGTAGTAAAAGTAGAAGAGTAATTAAAATTCGGGGGCCTTAAATTGAAAGGTAAGGTGTAGTATGAATAAAGTAATTTTAATGGGAAGATTAACAAGAGATCCAGAAGTTAGATATACTCAAACAAACAATACATTAGTAGCTTCTTTTAGTTTGGCAGTAAATAGAAGATTTACTAAACCAGGAGAAGAAAGACAAGCAGATTTCATTAATATAGTTGCATGGAGTAAACTAGGTGAATTCTGTAGTAAATATTTTAAAAAAGGTCAACAAGTAGGAATAATAGGAAGAATTCAAACAAGAAATTGGGATGATGAGCAAGGTCAAAAGCACTACATAACAGAGGTTGTGGCAGAAGAAGCATATTTTGCAGATAGCAAAAGAGATGGAGAAACAGCCGGAAGCTTTGACGCAACGTTTGGAGCAATGCCATCTGCTAATCCAAATTCGGATTTTGAAATATCTTCAGGAGATGACCTACCATTTTAACAAGTAGGAGGGAAAAGAAAAATGGCAGATAATAAGAAAAATAAAAGAAATAATAACAGAAATAACAATATGGATGAAGATTTTAATCCTAAATTTAGAAAAGTTAGAAAAAAAGTTTGTCCATTATGTGCTGATAAAAATTTAGCATTAGATTATAAAAATGTAGACCAGTTGAAAAAATTTATCAATGATAAAGGAAAAATACTTCCAAGAAGAGCAACTGGAGCATGTGCAAAACACCAAAGAGATATAACTTTGGCTATTAAAAGAGCAAGACAAATTGCAGTATTACCATATACTCAAGAATAATAATAGAACGATAATAAAGTGGGGACATATAACTATGTTCCCATATTTTAAATTTTGGTAAATGGGGACGTTCCTTTTTGTGACATTTTGTCACTTGAGGGACAGACCTTCTAAAGAATAGGAAAAAGGGATATTTCCTTAGTAGCTATAGTAATTAGAAAGTAGGACTGTCCCCAGATTGACAAAATGTCACAAAAAGGAACGTCCCCAAAGTGACAAAGAGAGGTGAAAAAGAGTTGAGAAGAGTAATTGCAATATTAATAATTTTAGTAATTAGTTTGTTTATGCTTGTAGGATGTACTGCTACACAAACACAAAAAGAAAATTATAAAATAGTAACATCTTTTTATCCAATATATATAATGGCAAAAAATATAACAGAAGGTGCTCAAAATATAGAATTAGTGAATATGGCAGAACAAAATGTGGGATGTATACATGATTATACTATTACAACTAATGATATGAAAAAAATAGAAAATGCAGATATATTTGTACAAAATGGATTGGGGTTAGAGATATTTATGGATAAAATATTATCTATATATCCAAATTTAAAAATATTAAATTCAAGTGAAGATATAACAAATTTGATTAAAGAGGATGAAATAAATCCACATATTTGGACGAGTATAGATAACTATATAATGCAAGTGGAAAAAATATCGCAGGTATTAATTCAAGAAAATGCAGAAAATAGAGAAATATATGTAAAAAACACAGAGGAATATATAAAATCTCTTAAAAAATTGAAAGAAATGTATAATGCAGAGTTAAAAGGATTAAGTGGAGAAAGAGCAGTATGCTTAAATGAAGCGTTGGAGTATTTAGCAAAAGATATAAATTTAAAAGTGACTTCATTGCATACAGATCATGATGAGGGTTCAGTATCAGCTGAAAATTTAAGAATGCTTATTGATGAGATGAAAAATGAAGATATTAAAATAATTTTAGTAGGTAAAGAAAATAACATTAAAAATGCAGAAATTATTGCAAATGAAACAGGAGCGAAAATATATAAATTAAATACAAGTCTAAATGGAGAAATTAATAATACTTCATATATAAATGAAATGAAAGAAAATATTAGGATATTAAAAGATGTAGAGGGGAATGAAGATTAATATGAGTCAAAAAAAAGCTTGTGGATTACATTGCACTAAAATTAATAATATAAGTGTTAAATTTGGCAAAGATGTAATAATAAAAAATATTAATATTCACATACATTGTGGAGAGTTAACAATTATTATTGGAAAAAATGGAGCAGGTAAAACTACATTGCTAAAAGCCATATTAGGAGAAATAGAGCATACAGGAAATATTACTTTTATAGACCAAAAAGATAATTTAACTAAAAGAATAAAAATAGGATATGTTCCACAAAAGCTTAATATAGAGAAACATATGCCTACAACTGTTTTTGATATGTTTGCAGCTTGTATTTCATACATACCTGTGTTTATGAAAAAGGACAAAAAAGTATACAAAGAGATTAAAGATCATCTTAAAATATTTGGAGTAGAACATTTAATAGATAAAAGCATAGGTGATTTGTCAGGCGGAGAACTTCAAAGAGTATTAATAGCAATGGCAACAAAGCCAATCCCTAATTTGCTAATATTAGATGAGCCTGTATCAGGAATAGACAACAATGGAATAAAAGATTTTTATCAAATAGTAAATAAACTGAAAACAGAGTATGATATGTCAATTATATTAGTATCACATGATTTGGATTTAGCTAAGCAATATGCAGATAAAATCATATTGTTAGATAAAGAAGTAATAAAAGAGGGAACACCAGACGAGGTATTTAATAGCTTAGAATTTAAAAATAGATTTGGAGAATTATAATATGGAAGTAATATATAGTATTTTAGAAACAATATTACCATTTGAATTTATTAATTATACATTTATGAAAAATGCTTTAATAGCAATAATATTAGTATCACCAATATTTGCTATTTTGGGTACAATGATAGTAAACAATAAAATGGCATTTTTCTCAGATGCACTTGGACATTCTGCAATTTGTGGAATTGCAATTGGCACAATACTAGGAATATCAAATGTAAATATATCTATGATATTTTTTGCAATAGTATTTGCTCTTTTATTAAATTGGGTAAAAAATAAAACTACATATGGGGCAGATACAATAATAAGTGTGTTTTCATCAATAGCGATAGCTTTAGGACTAGCAATACTTGCACAAAGTGGGAACTTTAATAAATATTCAAGTTATCTAGTCGGAGATATTTTAAGTATAACAAATGTAGAAATATTATATGTATTTTTAACATTTATAACAGTAATGATATTTTGGTATTTTACATTCAACAAACTAAATGTAATAAGTATAAATACATCACTAGCAAAAAGCAGAGGAATAAATATAAAATTAATAGATAACATTTTTGTAATACTAATAGCAATAATAGTAATGATATCTATAAGATGGATAGGAATATTATTAATAAATTCACTATTGATATTGCCAGCGGCTTCAAGCAGAAATATAGCTAAAAATATGAGAACATATCATTTATATTCAGTAATATTTTCAATATTCTCGGGAATGTTAGGATTAATATTGTCTTATTATTATAACATTCCTACAGGGCCAATGATTGTAATGATTTCTGGAATAATATATTTTGCAACATTTGGACTAAAGAGAATAAAAACATAATAAAACAAAAATTCGCAAAAACTATTGCTTAATATAAAAATTAATGCTACAATATTATTGTATAGATGTTAAAATTTTAATTTTTAGGAAAGGAATGAGAGCTAATGGAAAAACAACAAAAAAAATTAGAATTATTAATTGAAGAAATACAAGGACTTTTAAATGAAATAAAAGATGAGCAAATATACGCAAAAGAAGATGTCAAAAAAAGGCATAAAGTTTATATGCATAGTTTCTCAAAATTACGAGAATTTAATCAAATAGCAGACATGACAAATCAAGTATTTGAAAAAAGAATTTCAAATATTGAGCGAACATTACAAATTATGATTCAAAGAAAAAGCGAAACAAAATAGTTTCGCTTTAAATTGTTTTAAAAGTATTGTAAAAAATAAGGATGTATATTAAAATATTAGTATCTATTTAAGTACAAGGAGACATAAGAATGAAAAAAAATTTTAAATTTTATATAACATTATGGATTACAAAACTAGTTTCAATAGGACTTAAAATTTTAGGAAGAAATGCTACATATTATCCGGGAAAATTAGCATTAAAATTATGTCCGGATTTTATGGGAATGTTAGACAAGCCTAAAACTATAATAGGAGTAACAGGTACTAATGGCAAAACAACCGTGTCTAATATGATTAATGATATATTAATAGATAATGGATATAAAATTGTAAACAATAAATACGGATCTAATATAGATGCAGGTATTGCTACTACATTAATCCAAGGAGCAACATTATTAGGAACAACAAAAAAGGATATTGCTGTTCTAGAAATTGATGAAAGAAGCTCACCAAAAGTTTTTCCATATATAACACCTACATATTTAATTTGTACAAATATTTTTAGAGATTCATTAATGAGAAATGCACATACAGAATTTATTTCAGAAATTGTATCTAAAAATGTGCCAAAAGATACTATAATGATAGAAAATGCAGATGATTTAATATGTAGTGGAATTGCTCCAAATAATAAGAAAATATTTTTTAGTATTGATAAATTGGATTCAGATACAAAAGAATCACATAATATTGTAAGAGACATTATAACATGCCCAAAATGCAATGCAAAATTGGAATACGAATATTATCGTTATCATCATATAGGAAAAGCACATTGCCCTAAATGTGATTTTTGTACGCCAGAAGCAGATTTTGTAGTAAAAAATATAGATATACAAAATAAAAGCATGAAATTACAAACTCCAACAGGAGAACAAAACTTTAATCTTATTACAGATAATATTATAAATATATATAATATGCTTGCAGCAATAACTGTTTTAGAACAACTAGGATTATCTGAAGAACAATTGAATATATCTTTTGCAAAATTAAAAATAGTAGGTACAAGATTTAGTGAAGAAATAGTTAATGGAGTTAGAATAGTAACACATTTGGCTAAAGGAATAAATCCAATTGCTTGTTCAAGAGCATTTGAATATGTAAAAAATGCGACAGGAAATAAAGTTGCAATAGTAATAGTTGATGATTTACATGAAGAAGCAAAAGGTTCAGAAAATACATCATGGCAATATGATACAGATTATGAGTTTTTAAATGATGATACAATAAAACAAATAATAATAGCAGGACCAAGGTATTTAGATGGAAAAGTTAGAATGCTGATGGCAGGAGTACCACAAGAAAAAATATTTTGTAAAAAAGATATGATAGAAGCAACAGATAAAATAAAATTAGAAGGAATTGATGGAGTATATATTTTACATGATTTATACTCTATACAAGAAACCAACTTAATCAAACAGAGAGTAGAGGACATGATAAGAGAAAGGAATAAAAATCATGAAAATTGAGGTATTGTTTCCAGAGTTTTGCAATTTATATGGAGATATGAGCAATATAGAATATCTGCATAAATGTATTCCAGAAGCAGAAATAATATATACTTCTATAGATGAAGAACCAGCATTTTTAACACAAAATGTTAATTTAATATATTTAGGACCATTAACAGAAAGAAAACAAGAAATAGTAATAAATAAATTAAAACCATATAAAGAAAAAATTGAAGAACTAATAAATAATAAAACACCATTTCTTTTTACAGGGAATGCAGTAGAGGTTTTAGGAAAATATATTGAAAATGAGGATGGAACAAATATAGAAGGACTAGGAATTTTTGAAGTATATGCAAAAAGAAATATGCTACAAAGATTTAACTGCTTATATTTAGGAAAATATGAAGATATAGAAATACTAGGATTTAAAAGCCAATTTACAATGTTGTATGGAGATAATAGTAAAAACTATTTTGCTGATACTGAAATGGGAATAGGAATAAATAATACAACTAAGCTAGAAGGAATAAAAGAAAATAATTTTTTCGGTACATATGTAATAGGGCCATTATTAATTTTAAATCCACTATTTACAGAAAAATTATTAAAAATAATGGGAATAGAAGAACCTAAAATAGCATTTAGAGAAGATGTAATGGCAGCATATGAAGAAAGGTTAAGAAGGTATAAAGAATTGACAAAAAAATAAGTATTGTGATATAACTGTGTCAGAAAAGATAGATAAAGGAATAAGATTAAAATGAAAAATATAAAAGAATATAATCTAGAAGAACTAAAAGAAGAGCTTATTTCTTTAGGTGAAAAGAGCTATAGAGCAGAGCAAATTTTTAAATGGATATATAAAGATAGAGTAAAAGATTTTGAAGAGATGACTAACCTATCTATTGAATTAAGGGAAAAGTTAAAACAAAATTATACAATTTGCAATTTCAAAATACTAAAAAAACAAGAATCTTCTGATGGTACGAAAAAATATTTATTTGATGTTTTAGATGGTAATGCAATAGAAACAGTTCTAATGCAGTATCATCATGGAAAGACTATATGTGTTTCATCACAGATAGGATGTAAAATGGGATGCAAATTTTGTGCTTCTACAGGTATAAATTTTATAAGAAATTTAACTGCGGGCGAAATTGTAGAACAAATTATAGCAGTAGAGCAAGATATAGGAGAAGAAATTTCAAATATTGTATTTATGGGCATAGGTGAACCATTAGACAATTATGATAATGTAATTAAAGCAATAAAAATTATGAATAATCCAAAAGGCTTGAATATAGGTGGAAGGCATATAAGTATTTCAACCTGCGGACTTGTTCCGAAAATATATGACTTGGCTAATGAAAAATTACAGTGTACATTATCTATATCACTACATGCAACTAATAATGAAAAAAGAAGCGCAATGATGCCAATAAACAATAGGTATCCGATAGAAGAGTTAATAAAAGCTTGTAAAGATTATATAAGAGTAACAAATAAAAGAATATCTTTTGAATATGCACTTGCAAAAGATAATAATGACAATTTGGATGATGCAAAAGAATTAGTAAAATTACTAAAAGGAATGATATGTCACGTTAATTTAATACCAATAAATAAAATTGAGAATGGTGTGTTTTCAAAAAGCACAAATGAAAACATAATAAAGTTTAGAGATTATTTAAATGAACATGGTATAGTAGCAACAATAAGAAGGGAGTTAGGCTCAGACATAGATGCAGCATGTGGTCAGCTTAGGAGAAAAGAAATGAAAAGGAGTGAATAATGAAAGCATTCGCAAAAACAGATATAGGAAAAGCCAGAGAAAATAATCAAGATTATTATTATATTCCAAATCAAACAGAAAAACTAAATTTATGTATACTTGCAGATGGCATGGGAGGTTACAATGGCGGAGAGGTTGCAAGTAAATTAGCAACAGAGACAGTAAAAAAATATATAAAAACTAATTTCCCAAAAGAAGAATGTTCAAAAGAAGCTATATTAAGTTTAATAAAAAATGCTATGGAATATGCTAATATGGTAGTATATGAAAAATCTAAAGAAGTGAAAGAATTAGAAGGAATGGGTACTACTTTAGATATATGTCTAATATATAATAATAAGGTATTTATAGGGCATGTAGGGGATGGCAGAATTTATAGAATAAGAGGCAATATAATAAGAAAATTAACTAAAGACCATAGTTACGTACAAAAATTAATAGAAGATGGGACAATTACAAGAGAAGAAGCGATAACTCATCCTAAAAAAAATATGCTTATGAAGGCTTTGGGCTGTACACCATATGTAGAGCCAGATATAAGAGCTAGAAATTATGAACCAAATGATATATTAATTATGTGTTCAGATGGGCTAACTAATATGGTTAAAGAAGAGCAAATATACAAAATGGTTAAGGAAAATGCAAATAATGCACCAGAAAACCTAGTAAATTTAGCAAATCAACTAGGCGGATATGATAACATTACAGTAATAACAATATTGTAAAACTTTTTATGAGGAGAGAAAAAGTATGAGTTTAGAGGGAAAAATAATAGGAAACAGATATGAAGTACTGGAGAAAATAGGCATTGGCGGAATGGCAACAGTATATAAAGCAAAGGATAATATTTTAAAAAGAAATGTAGCTGTCAAAGTCTTAAGAGATGAGTTTACAACAGATGAGGAATTTATAAAAAGATTTAATACAGAAGCACAAGCAGCAGCAAGTCTTACACATCCTAATATTGTTTCTATTTATGATGTAGGACATGAGGATAATTTGTATTTTATAGTTATGGAACTAATACAGGGAAAAACACTAAAACAAATAATAACAGAAGATGGTGTATTACCTTGGAAATGGTCTATTAATATAGCTATTCAAATAGCATCTGCATTAGAAATAGCACATAAAAACAATATAGTTCATAGAGATATAAAGCCACATAATATAATAATAACAGAAGATGGAGTAGCAAAAGTAACAGATTTTGGAATAGCAAAAGCTGTATCAAATTCTACAATAACTGCATTCGGAACAACAATAGGGTCAGTACATTATTTTTCTCCAGAACATGCAAGAGGAGGATATACAGATGCAAAATCAGATATATATTCTTTAGGCGTTGTAATGTATGAAATGATGACAGGCAGAGTCCCTTTTGATGCAGATACACCTGTATCAATAGCTCTAAAGCATATGCAGGAAAAACCTGTAGAACCAATAAAACTAAATCCATCAATACCATATGCAGTGAACAAAATTATCATGAAGGCAATGCAAAAGGAGGTAGCATTAAGATATAGTTCAGCAACAGAAATGTTGAAAGATTTAAATGCAGCGCTAAAAAATCCAGACGGAAATACAGTTATGCCAGATCAAAACATAGAAAACTCTTACACACAAAGGATTCCTACTATACAAGGTGGTGAAAAAATGAACCAAAAAGAAAGAAAAGTAAATGCATTTTTTAAAAAGCATAAAAAAGCAATAATGATAGCAATAATAGTATTAATAGTAATTTTAATACCAGTCATAGGATTTTATGGTACACAAGCTATTTTGAATGTGGGCAGAGCAAAAGACGTTAAATTACCAAATTTAGTTGGAAAAACAATAGAAGAAGCAGAACAAGAATTAAATAAATCAAAATTAAAAATAGAAAAAAAAGAGGAGTTTAATTCAGAAATAGAAGCTGGTAAAATAATATCTCAAAATCCACCTTTTATTGAAAATTATACTGTAAAAGAAAATAGTACAGTAGAAGTAGTAGTAAGCAAGGGAACTGAAATGACTAAAGTACCTAAAATTATAGGTATGGAATATGAAGAGGCAGAAGAAGAAATAAAAAAATATAATTTACAAGCTGAGAAAATAGATAAAGTTAGTAAAACTGTAGAAAAAGGAATAGTAATAGAACAAGAGCCAGCAGAAAACACTGAAATAAAAGCAGGCGAAAAAGTAAAGATATATGTTAGTTGCGGAAATGGATTAAAACAAATAGTAACACAATACGTTATAGGAAAAACAGAAAAAGATGCCAAAGAACTATTGACAAAAGATGGGCTAGAAGTTGAGGTCGTGAATGAAGAAGATACTACAAAAGAAAATGGAATAGTATTAAAACAGAGCATAGAAGCTGGTAAAACAGTAGATGAAGGAACAAAAATAATAATTACAGTGAATAAAATAGCAGAAATAAAAACTGGAAAAATAGATATCAATTTAAAATCTATAACAGGTGGAATAAAATTAGATGCAGAAGGAAATGAAATTAATCCAGAAGCAACTGTTACTGTAAAAGTTACTTCTGCGGGAAAAGAAGAAACGGTATATAATGAAAAACATAGAAAAGATACATCTACTATTATATTTGATGTTAAAGGAGTAGGAACAATAACAATAAAGGTATATGTAGATGATGTTCTAAAAAGACAAACTCAAATGAATTTGAATTCATCAGATACATTTTGGAGAGCTGAATAAAGGGGTAGAAATTGCAAGAAGGAATAATAATAAAAAATATTTCAAATTTATATAAAGTAGAAGTTAAAGATAAAGTATATGCTTGCGAGGCAAGAGGAAAATTTAAAAAAGATGGTATAATACCTGTTGTAGGCGATAGAGTAAGCATTACTTTATTAAATGAAGAAAAAGGTATAGTAGAAGAAATATTGGAAAGAAGAAACTATATAAAGAGACCTAAAATTGCCAATATTACTCAAATTATATATGTTTTATCTATGAATATGCCTAAGCCGGATTTATTACTTTTAGATAAACAGTTAGCATTTGCAGAATTTTTAGGTATAAACCCAGTAATATGTATAAATAAAATAGATTTAGAAAAAACAGAAAAAATCTTAGAAATAGAAAATTTATATAAAAAAATAGGATATAAAGTTATAAAAACAAATGCAAAAATAGGAGAAAATATAAAAGTAGTAGAAGAGATTTTAAAAAATAATATAACAGCATTTTCAGGAAATTCTGGAGTAGGCAAGTCTACTTTAATAAATAGTATTTTTAATGACAAAATAACAGAGGAAGGGCTTATAAGCAATAAAAATAAAAAAGGAAAAAACACCACAACCACAGTAGAATTATTTAAAATAGATTGTAATTCGTACATCGCGGATACACCAGGTTTTTCAACATTTGATATATATGAAATAGAAAGCAATGAATTAGATAAATATTTTAAAGATTTCCACAATTATATACCAAATTGTGAATATATAGGATGTAATCACGTAAAAGAAGTGAATTGTGGAATAAAAGATGCAGTAGCAAGCGGACAAATATCAGAGGTGAGATATCAAAGTTACTGTAAAATATATAATGAATTAAAGCAAAAGGAGGAAAATAAATGGTAGAAGTTTCAGCATCAGTATTAAATGTGGATAATGAAAAAGCTATAAAAACTCTGTATGAGTTGGAAACAGCTAAAATAGATTATTTTCATATTGATGTAATGGACGGAAAATTTGTAAAAAACAACACAACAGAGAAAATGCTAGAATATAGTGAATATATTAATAGCATATCTAATTTACCATTAGATGTACATCTAATGGTAGAAGATGTAGAGCAATATATAAAAAGTTTTTCAATATTTGAGCCTAATATCATAACTTTTCACTTAGAAGCTGGGAAAAATAGGGAAAATATATTAAAACTAATAAAATTAGTCAAAGAAAATAATGCAAGAGTTGGTATGTCTCTAAAACCAGCAACACCAATAGAAGAAATTTATCAGTTTCTACCATATATACATCTAGTTTTAATAATGACAGTTGAGCCAGGATTAGGAGGACAAACTTTAATACCAGAAACAATAGAAAAGGTAAAAAAATTAAGAAAATATATAGACGAAAAAGAATTAGAAGTGGACATTCAAGCTGATGGGGGAATTAATTTGCAAAATATAGAGCTTTTGAAAGAAGCAGGAATAGACAATGTAGTTATAGGAAGTGCTTTAATAAAAGCAGAAGATAAAAATGATATGATAAATAAATTAAAAAAATGAAATTATTTTTTAACAAAATAAGCACAATCAGAATTAGGGGTTACTTTTTGTATAGTTATATTTTCAAAGTTGCATTTTCCATCCTTTTGATAAATACAGTCAGCAGAGCAATTTATGATAGTCAAAATAAACACCTCTTTTTTCATTATATAGAAGAAATTTTTGATTTCATCATAATTAAAATAAAACCAATAATATATTATTGGTTTTTAGTTTACTCTAAATTTTAAAAATTATGCGACTTTTTTAAAACTTTTGCAATATTCTTTTATAGGGCAGTCAACACATTTTGGATTTCTTGCTGTACAAATATTTCTACCATGCCAAATAAATAAATGATTAATATCTTTATAATATTTTGTAGGAATTAATTTTAATAAGTCTTGTTCAATTTTTTCGGGCTCTGATTTTGCAGAAAGACCTAATTTATTCGAAATTCTTTTAGCATGAGTATCAACGGCAATTCCTTGAGGTTTATTAAAAGCCTCCAACATAACAACATTAGCAGTTTTTCGACCAACGCCAGGTAAACTCATCAACTCTTCCATAGTCTGTGGAACTTGACCACCAAAATTATTTAATAATTTTTCAGAAGTTAATTTTATATTTTTAGCTTTGTTTTTATAAAACCCACAAGGGTGAATTAATGCTTCTAATTCATCTAAAGGAATATTAACAAAATCTTGGGGAGAATTATACTTACTAAAAATAGAAGGAGTAGTTTTATTAACCCTTTCATCTGTGCATTGTGCAGAAAGCATAACAGCAATAAGCATTTCAAATGGAGTAGTAAAATTTAAGCTACATTTAGCATCTGGATATGCCTGTTTTAAAATTTCTATTATTTTTATTACAATATTTTCTTTCATAAGAAATCCTTTCTATAAATAATCACAATTAAAACATAAAATTAATATAATATAAAAAAAGGAGGTAATTTATTATGTTAGGTGCATTAAAGAAAACATTAGGTGTATGTTTAATTGGATTAGGACTTGGAATATTATTAGTATTATTACTTCCTATATCCGGCTGGCTATTTACCATAGGTGTTGTCATAGTAGCAGTTGGACTGATGTGGTTATCTTGTTAAAAGGAGTGGGGGAAATGACTATAGTTGTAAAAAAAGTTCCTAAATTTTTACGAGGTTTTGTAAAGTTTATATTTGGGATAAAAGATTAAATACATATGATAAAAATTTAATATTATTAAAAACAGAGCAAAATGAAACGATTTTTCACTTTGCTCTATTTTAATTCGAAAAATTAAACTCTCGTAACTTTCCCAGAACGCAAACATTTTGCACATACACTTATTTTTTTTGGTTGTCCATCTACAATTGTTTTAACAGTTCTTAAATTTGGTTTAAATGTCCTAGTTGTTCTTCTACTTGTATGAGAACGAGTAATACTGATTTTATTTCCAAAAGCTATTGACTTATTACAAATTTCACATCTTGCCATTTTGTTCGCACCTCCTATATGACATAACTAAAATCGACTATTAAATATTTTAACACAGAAATAATGAAAACACAATACTTTTTAACAAAAAAGTTCAATTAGGGACAGTCCCCAAATGTCCCATTTGCACAATTAGGGACAGTCCCCAATTGTCCCAATTAAATCTTTAACTACTTCTCCTGCAATAATTAAACCGGCAACAGAAGGAACAAATGCAATACTTGCAGGAGTTCTTCTTAAAGTTTCATCATTATTAAATCTCTTTGGAGTTTCTTTAGAATATACAACTTTTAAGTGCTTTATCCCACGGACACTAAGCTCTTTTCTCATAACTTTTGCTAAAGGACATACAGAAGTCTTGGAAATATCTGATATTTCAAATTGAGTAGGGTCTAGTTTATTTCCAGTTCCCATTGAAGAAATGATAGGAATATTTTTATTTATGGCAGTTTCAACCAACAATATTTTAGAAGTAACCGTATCTATAGCATCAACAATATAATTATAATCTTTTATTAACATATCATTAGTAGAAGCACTATAAAATTCTTTAAATATAGTAATTTTTAAATTAGGATTTATTTTTAACAATCTCTCTTTAGCAACTTCAACTTTAGGAATGCCAATAGTGCTGGTATCAGCAATTAGTTGCCTATTAATATTAGTAATATCAACAACATCACTATCAATTAAAACAATATTACCAATTCCACTTCTAACTAAACCTTCAGCAACATATGAACCAACACCGCCACAACCAAATACAGCAACTGTAGATTGTTGCAATTTACTTATATTATCTTTTCCTATCAATAATTCTGTTCGGGTTAACCAATTTTCCATATTAATCTCCTCCAATAATATGATTATAACATAAAATATCTAAATTTGATATTTTTATAAAGGATATTATTATATAAATTAAATTGTAAGCTCAAAATACAAGTAATAATATTTCTTTTAAAACATAAAATTTAACAAAAGCATAGTGCAAGGAGAGAATGTTATGAAAGCAAAGAATATTGTATATAAATTATTAAGCATACTGTTTATAGTAATATTTACATTTGCAGTAATAAAAACAAATGTAGCAGAGCCAGTAGAAACAACAAGTGCAGAAAACTTAAGCAATACTAAAATTGGATGGGGAATAAGAAGAAATGATAATCATGAGCAACCAGATTTAGGAACAAATAACAAAAGAATACTAGAAAAATATGAAGGAATATGTATGGGAAACAAAGAAAAACCATACATTTATTTAACTTTTGATGAAGGATATGAAGCGGGATATACTGAAAAGCTTTTAGAGATTTTAAAAAAGAATGAGGTAAAAGCTACTTTTTTTATAACAGCACACTATGTAAATACACAACCAGACTTAGTAAAAAAAATGTTGGATGATGGGCACATTGTAGGAAACCATACAGTGAACCATAAAAGTATGCCTGATTTGAGTAATGAGCAAATAAAAGAAGAAGTTATGAATCTACATAAATCAGTATATGAGAAATTTGGATATGAGATGAAATATATAAGACCACCTAAAGGAGAGTATAGTGAGAGAACTATAGAATATACCAATACTTTAGGCTATAAAACAGTAATGTGGTCATTTGCATATGATGATTGGGATGAAAAAAAACAAGGTAGAGAGGAATATGCTAAAGATAAAATTTTAAAAAATATTCATAATGGAGCAGTAATGCTATTACATGGAAATTCTAAGGATAATGTTAATGTTCTAGACTATTGCATAAAAGAAATAAAAAAAATGGGTTATGAATTTAAAACATTAGATGAATTTATAAGATAAAGAAGGAATTTAAAGATGAGAAAAAATCAAATAAAAAAAGAAAGCAAAATAGATAAACTGTTAGAAATTCCTAAAGAAATTTCTACAAATGAGCCCAGATTAACCAATATGGGATTCAATAAAATGTTGATTGAAAATTATAAAATGATATTAGAATATCAAGATTTTTTTATAAGAATTAGCACACAAATAGGGATAATAAATATAAATGGATTTGATTTAAAATTGGGGGAAATGACTGCAGATGAAGTTTTGGTAACAGGTAAAATAGAAAGTATAGATTTAGAAAGAATAGTAGATGAATAGGGGGGAAACTAAAATTGTACTTTAAGATAATTTTAAATTATATATTAGGGTATGTAAATATTTTAGTAGAAGGATATTTTGTAGAAAAATTTATAAACATATGTAATAAGCAGAAAATATTTTTATGGAACTTGAAAAGAAGTAAAACAACTATTATTTATGCAAATGTGAGCATAAAAGATTTTAAAAAGTTAAAGCCAATAGCACAAAAAACGAAATGTAAAATAAAGATAAAAAGCAAAAAAGGACTACCTTTTATTTTTAACAAGTACAAAAAAAGAAAAATATTTGTGATTGGATTAGCAATGGTATTAATAACAATATTTACATTATCAAAATTTATATGGAATATAGAGGTAATAGGAAATGAAAAAATCAATGCTGATGAAATAATACAAATAGCAAATGAAAACAATTTAAAAATAGGCAAATTTAAAAATAAGGTAGACACCAAAAAAATAATAAATAAGTTAAGGCTAGAGAGAGATGATATAGCATGGATAGGAATAGAAATAAAAGGGACAAATGCAATTATAAAAATAGTAGAATCAATACCAAAGCCCAACATTATAGATGATGAAGAGTTTTGTAACATAGTTGCAACAAAAGATGCTATTATAAAAAAGATAAGTGCACAAAATGGTACACCCGTAGTGAAAGAAGGAGAAATAGCAAAAAAAGGCACAGTGCTAATTGCTGGATGGCTCGAAGGGAAATATACAGGCACTAGATATGTTCATGCAACTGGCTCTGTTCAGGGAAAAGTATGGTATACTCAAAAAGAAAGAATTTATTTTAAACAACAGAAAAAAGAACAAACAGGAAATGTCGAAAATAAATATTCCCTAAATATAAATAATTTTAAAATAAATTTTAATAAAGGGGTTTCAAAATTTAAAAATTATGATACAATAGAGACAAATAAAAAAGTAAAATTATTTTCGAATTTCTACTTACCTATAGAACTAATAAAAATTACAAATACAGAAGTAAATATAACAGATATTACATATACTTTAGAAGAAGCAAAAAATATAGGCATAGAAAAAGCAAAACAGGAATTAAACAATAAAATAGAAAATTTAGACAATATATTAAGCATACAAATAAATGATAGCCAAACAAGTGAATATATAGAAGTAGAAGTTACGTATGAGATGCTTGAAAATATTGGGACAAAAGAAAAAATAGTATTTTAAAAGGAGGAACACAGTATGGAGGAAAGAAGCTTAAGGATTTATAATTCAGAAAAAACCTTTTTTTCAAAACTTACAAACACATTAACAAAAATAATTGTACCAACGCAAATAGGAATTAATAGTGTACTCATTTCGATGAAGAGAAACAATGTACTTAAAGCATATGAAGGAACATTAGAAGATACAGAAAATCAAGAAAAAAAAGAAAGTGCAAAAAAGAAATTTGAAGACGTATATGCATTATATTTAGAAGCTGTTGACAAACATATAATGGATTCAATATATAAAAAAGTAAAGAATGATACTGCAACAGACTTTGAAAAAAATGCATTATCGAAATATTATACGGTAATACATTTAAAAGACAGTGAATATCTAGAATATAAATATAGAAAACAAATATACTTATTAGAATTAGATTATCAATCATTAAAGAGAAGTGAAAAAACAAAATTATTAGATAAATATAAGACATTTTATATAAAAGAGATGGATGTTTTATATAAAGGACTATTAAAACATTATTCTATAAAATTAGCAGATAACTTGACATATGGAACAAAAGAAGAAACATATAATAAAATTTTTGCGACAGTAGAAGAATACATAGTTAATGTACTACCGCTAAAATTTGAACAAAATAAATCAAAAGAATATGCTCAAATATTAGAAGATTATAACAATTTTGAAAAGTTTACCGTAGGTAAATTGGATCAAAACGATAATATAGAAAAAAATATGATACTTTTAAGTATTAGCAGAAAATTATTTACACATAGCTTACCTCTTATAGTAGCAGAGCAATGCTATATAAAATTATTAAAAGATGTAAGAAGCTTAATTGTAGATACTAAAGTGGTTAGAAAACAGGAAAAAGCATATTCCCTTTTAATAAAGCTAATAGAAGAATATAATATAAAGTTATTATCAACTAAAATTTATTGGGATAAGCCATCAGATAGAGAAGAATATAAAGAATTTTGGAAAAAATATCAAAAAATAAGTGAGTTAAAAGGAATAAATAATGCAGAATATAATGAACAGATAGAAATTTTATTTATAACTAATGATTTAAAAAAGGTTTATGCAAATGAAAACAAATATTATAAAATCATAAAATTCTATAAAAACAAATTAGTTGAATTAGGAGCAATGAGAAATTTAAAAAACAGTTTTACTTCAAACATAAAACTATATTCAAAAGCAGGGACTTTATGTAAGAGATAATAAAAGGCGAGGATATACGATGGAACAAATAGAAATTATTACAGATGGTATAGAAGAAAAAATAGAGTATAAAGAAATTATAAAAGAAGTATTGGATAAGTGTTTTAAGGAAGAAAAGCTAGGGAAGCATATAACCATAACAGTAACATTGACAAATCCAGAAAATATTAGAAACATAAACAAAAAATATAGGCAAATAGATAATCCAACAGATGTGTTATCTTTTCCAATGTACGAAAAAGAAGAAATATCTGAAGTAAAGCAACAAAAGTATGAGGTAATATTAGGAGATATAGTAATATCAATACCTAAAGTAGAAGAACAAGCAGAAGAATATGGTCATAGCTTTAAAAGAGAATTGTCTTATATGGTTGTTCATGGATTTTATCATTTAATGGGATTTGACCATATGAAAGAAGAAGAAAAGGCAGAAATGCGAGAAAAAGAAGAAAATATATTAGGAAAATTAAATATAAAAAATTAATAATTGGAAGGACAAGCGATGGAAAAAAAAGAGCATAACGCAGAAATCGACAAAGAAAAGAAAATTAAAAATAGCAGTTTTATAGATGCTTGGAAAAATGCAATAAACGGAATTATATATGCAACTACAACTCAAGCAAACATAAAAAAACAGTTGGTAATAGCTGTAGCAGTAGTAATTATAAGCTTATTTTTTAATTTAAGCAAAGCAGAGTTTTTAATATTTTTATTTACAATAATTTTAATAATTTTTGCAGAAATGGTAAATACAGCAATAGAAACAGTAGTGGATCTATATGTAGATGTTTATCATCCAAAGGCAAAGATAGCCAAAGATGTGGCTGCAGGAGGAGTAGTAATAACAACAATAAATGCAATAATAGTAGCATACTTTTTGTTTTTTGAGAAAATAAGTGATATGGGTATCGCATTTATACAAAATGTAGCGAATTCTCCAACACATTTAGCATTTGCAACAATAATAATTACTATGATAGCGATTTTAGCGCTAATAGCATATTCAAAAACAAACAAACATAAATTATTTAATAGTAAGTTTGTACCAAGTGGGCATGCAACAATAGCCTTTGCAGCAAATACCATTATATGGATAACCACAAAAAATGCGGTGATATTAATACTTTCATTGGTTATGGCAATCTTAATATCAGAAAGCAGAATAGTAGCAAAAGAACACAAGCTTTCTGAAATAATATTTAGTGCTTGTTTAGGAACACTAATAGTTTTAATAATATATGGTACTAGCATGCTAGTATTAAACTTATAAAAAGAAGGGAAAGAATAATTAATATGGAAAATAAAAAGAAAATAAATAGTGGGACAAAAGTATTAATAATATTATTAGTAATGCTAATATTGGTGGCAGGAGTGTTAGTAACACTAAAATTTGTAAAAGACAAACAAAATATTCAAATACAAGCAAATGCCGAAGTAGATGAAAATAAAGAGCCTGAAAAGGAAGTTATAAAATTACCTACAACATTTGCAGGAAATGACAGACCAATTGCAGTTATGATAGATAACAATATAAATGCAATGCCACAAGCTGGACTCTTAGAAGCAGATTTAGTATATGAAATAATTGTAGAAGGCGGAGAAACAAGAATGATGGCAGTCCTAAAAGGTAAAAATTTGGAGAAAATAGGACCTGTTAGAAGTTCAAGACATTATTTCTTAGATTATGCTTTAGAGAATGATGCAATATATGTACATTTTGGATGGAGCCCACAGGCAGAAGCAGATATTTCAGAATTAGGTGTAGATAACATAAATGGACTTTATTATGATGGTACATATTTTTGGAGAGTTAGTGACAAATATGCACCACATAATGCAGTAATAAGTACAAAAAATATCTTGCAAATTGCAAAAAATAATGAATATAGAACGACAACAGACCAAAAGCCAGTTTTGAATTATGTAGCAGATGAAGTAGAATTGGAAACTGACAAAAATGCAGATACAGTTATAATACCATATTCAGATTATAATACAGTTAAATATATATATGATGAGGAAACAAAAGAATATACTAGATATTCAAGAGGTGAAAAGCAAGTAGATTGGGATACAGATACAACTGTAACTACTAAAAATATAATTATAACATTTGCACAAAACTATAATTTGAATGATGGCTCGGGCAAAGGTAGACAAGGGCTAGATAATATAGGAAAGTTAGAAGGATATTATATAACAAATGGCAAAGCAATAGAAATAACATGTGAAAAAACTTCAAGAACAGCACAAACAGTATATAAGGATTTACAAGGTAATGAAATAAAAGTAAATGATGGAAAAACATTTATACAAATTTGCCCAATAAATGCAAAGGTTACAATAGAAGGAGAAAATAAAACAACAGAAGAATAATAGATAAAGGGCAGGAAAATATAAAATCCTGTTCTTTGTTATTTAATAGGAAAAATCGCTAGACTTTTCCGTATACAATTCTTATATAAAGAACAAATAATGTGATAGAGATGAAAAGAAAGGAAGAAAAATATGGAAGGTGAAAACTGTAAATGCATAGAAACAAAAATGAAAAACGATATGGCTATAATATTAGAGAAATACACCACAGATAAAGATAATTTAATACAAATATTAAATGAGATACAAGAAAAGTTTGGATATATTCCTAAAATAGCACAAATGGAAATATCAAAATATTTAAATATATCAATGGCAGAGATATATGGAGTAATAACATTTTATTCTAGATTTACATTAGAGCCAAAAGGAAAATATGCAATTTCTGTGTGCTTAGGAACAGCGTGTTTTGTAAAAGGTTCAGAACAAATATTAAATAGATTAAAAGATAGATTAAAAATAGATGTAGGACAGACAACTCAAGATGGAAAATTTTCAATAGATGCTACAAGATGTGTTGGTGCATGTGGATTAGCACCAGTATTTACTGTTAATAATGAAGTACATGGAAAAGCAACAGTAAAAAAACTAGATGAAGTACTGGAAAAATTAATGAAAGATGAATAATGATGAAAGTATTAATTAATAATCTTTAATATAGATAGGAGAGAAATATGAAAACTTTAGAAGAAATTGAAGAAATAAGAAAGCAAAAAAGAGAAGAACTGGACTTAAGAGTAAATTTAAATTCTACTAGCAGAGAAAAGCACATATTAGTATGTAGGGGTACAGGTTGTACATCTTCAAAATCTCCACAAATAATAGATACTTTTAGAAAAATACTGAAAGAAAAAAATATACAAAATGTAAGAGTAATACAAACGGGATGTTTTGGCTTATGTGCAAAAGGTCCAATAGTAATAATTCGACCAGAAGATACTTTTTATGCTAATTGTAAACCAGAGGATTGCGAAGAGATTATAAATTCACACATACTAGAAGGAAAGCTAGTAGAAAGATTACTATGTAAAGATGTAGATGGTAGTATTGTCAAAAAGTTGGATGATTTACAATTTTATAAAAAGCAAAAAAGAATAGCGCTAAAAAATTGTGGAATAATAAATCCCGAAGATATAGATGAATACATTGCATTTGATGGGTATAAGGCATTAGCAAAAGTATTGTTTGAGATGACACCAGAAAGTGTAATAGAAGAAGTTAAAAAGTCTGGATTAAGAGGCAGAGGTGGTGCAGGATTTCCAACAGGTAAAAAATGGGAACTAACAAAAGCAGCACAAAGTGAACAAAAATATGTGGTATGTAATGCAGATGAAGGAGATCCAGGTGCATTTATGGACAGAAGTATATTGGAGGGAGACCCACATTCTGTTATAGAAGCTATGGCAATAGCTGGATATAGTATAGGAGCAAATAAAGGATATATTTATGTTAGAGCAGAATATCCTATTGCAGTACATAGATTTGATATAGCAATAAAACAAGCTAGAGAATATGGTTTATTAGGTAAAAATATATTTGGAACAGATTTTGAATTTGATGTAGAGATAAGACTTGGAGCGGGAGCATTTGTTTGCGGAGAGGAAACGGCCCTACTAGAATCTATAGAAGGAAGAAGAGGACAACCAAGACTAAAACCACCATATCCAGCAAATGAGGGATTATGGGGTAAACCTACTTTAATAAATAATGTAGAAACATATGCAAATATAACAAGAATAATATTAAATGGTGCTGACTGGTATTCAAGTATAGGAACAGAAAATTCAAAGGGAACTAAAGTATTTGCTTTAGGAGGCAATGTAGTTAATGTTGGATTAGTAGAAGTGCCAATGGGTACTACATTAAGAGAAATAATATATGACATAGGTGGTGGAATCCCTAATAATAGAGAATTTAAAGCAGCACAAACAGGAGGACCTTCAGGTGGATGTATTCCAAAAGAACACTTAGACACACCAATAGATTATGAATCTTTAAAAGAAATAGGTTCAATGATGGGATCTGGTGGGTTAATAATAATGGATGACTCAAAATGTATGGTAAATTTAGCTAAATTTTATTTAGATTTTACAGTAGATGAATCTTGTGGTAAATGTACTCCTTGTAGAATTGGAACAAAAAGAATGTTAGAAATATTAACAAAAATTTGTGACGGAAAAGCAGATATGCAGGATTTAGAAAAATTAGAACAACTAGCAATAAATATACCTAAAACAGCAGTATGCGGATTAGGACAAACAGCACCAAACCCAGTTTTATCAACACTAAAGTATTTTAGAGAAGAGTATTTAGATCATATAAAACACAAAACATGCAAAGTTGGTGAATGTAAAGCATTAACTAATATAGAAATAGATCCACAAAAATGTAAAGGTTGTGGATTGTGCAAAAGAAATTGCCCTGTTAATGCGATTTCAGGAGAACCAAAACAGATACATATAATAGATAAAGATGTTTGTATTAAATGTGGAACTTGCGTGGCAAATTGTCCATTCCACGCAATAGGATAAGGAATTAATTCATTATTAGAACTAAATATATAATTGTTTTTAATATATTCTGTACATTAAAAACAATTTGGTATCTTAGGCGACCGCGAAATTTTAGCAGATTGATGAATGATTGATAATTATGGAGGAGAAGAAATAGTATGAAATATTTTAAAAAATTGTTAGGAGATAATATATATTTATCTCCTAGGAATACAGAAGATGCAGAAAAGTATGTAGAATGGATTAATGATTTTCAAGTAACAGATTATACAGGCAAAAGTGCTTCATTAACCACAATTGAATCAGAAAATAAATATCTTCAAGAACATATTAATGATGAAGCTTCTTTTGGCATTGTAAGATTGAAAGATGACAAATTATTAGGAAGTGTTTCTCTAGAAAATATAAATCATATAAACAGGTCAGCAATTTTGGGAATCTTTATAGGCGAAAAAGAAGGAAGAGATAGAGGAATAGGAACAGAAGCTATAAACTTAATTTTAGAATATGGTTTTAATTACTTGAATCTTAATAGTATAAAATTAGATGTGATGGAATTTAATTCAAGAGCAATAGCCTGTTATAAAAAATGTGGATTTAAAGAAATGGGAAGAAGAAGACAATGCAATTATATAAATGGGAAATATTATGATACAATACATATGGATATCTTAAAAGAAGAATTTGCTGGTGATTTTATTAGAAATAAAAATATAAAATAGGAGGAAATTATGTCCGATAAAAAAATGATTAATTTAAAAATAGATGATAAAGAAATACAAGTGGAAGAAGGAACTACAATACTGCAAGCAGCAAGGCAAGCAAGTATAGATATTCCAACATTATGCTTTTTAAAGGATATAAATGAAATTGGAGATTGTAGAATGTGCATTGTACAAGTGGATGGCAGAAGAGGGTTTGCTACTTCATGCATTCAAAAAGTAGAAGAAGGTATGGTAGTAAAGACACATTCGAAAGAGGTTATAGAAGCAAGAAAAGTAATATTAGATTTAATATTATCAAATCACCAACGTGATTGTTTAACTTGCACAAGAAATGGAAATTGCGAATTACAAAACTTGGCAGTGAAATTTAATGTTACAGGGATAGAGTATGAAGGAGAAACCAATAAGCACCAAATTGATGACTTATCTCCATCAATAGTAAGAGATTTCAATAAATGTATTTTATGTAGAAGATGTGTATCTGTTTGCAAAAAAGTTCAGGAAATAGGTGCAATAGATTGTATAAATAGAGGTTTTAATTCTTGCATATCAACAGTAGGAGATAATAGTTTAAATGATGTAAATTGTACATTTTGCGGACAATGTATAGAAGCTTGTCCAGTAGGGGCTTTAAGAGAAAAGGATTCTATTGAAGAAGCATGGGAAAAATTAAAAGATCCAGATACTTATGTAATAGTGCAAACAGCTCCAGCAGTTAGGGTAGCACTAGGAGAAGAATTTGGTATGCCAATAGGAACTAATGTAACTGGAAAAATGGTTGCTGCACTAAAAAGATTAGGATTTGATAAAGTTTTTGATACAAATACAGGTGCAGATTTTACAATTATGGAGGAAGGAACAGAGTTTATACAAAGACTAAATGAAAACTATAATTTACCAATGATTACATCTTGCAGTCCAGGATGGGTAAGATATGTAGAAGCAAATTATCCAGAAAATATTAAATATTTATCAAGTTGCAAGTCGCCACATGAAATGTTTGGAGCACTTATAAAAACTTATTATGCAGAGAAAAATAACATAGATCCAGAAAAAATATATGTAGTATCTGTAATGCCATGCATAGCCAAAAAATATGAAAGACAAAGAACAGAACTAAAAAATAATGGTATGTATGATGTTGACTGTGTTCTAACGACACGTGAATTAGCTAGAATGATAAAACAAGCCAATATAGAATTTTCAGAATTGGAAAATGAAGAATTTGATAATCCAATGGGAGAGGCAACTGGTGCAGCAGCAATATTTGGAGTTACAGGCGGAGTTATGGAGGCAGCATTAAGAACCGCATCAGAAATATTATCTGGAGAAGAATTAGAAGATATTGATTTTAAACAAGTAAGAGGAGAAGAAGGAATAAGAAGAGCAATATTAAAAATTGGAGAAAGAGATATAAAAGTAGTTGTAGCCAATGGACTAGGAAATGCCAAAATAATTATGGAGGAAATAAAGTCAGGAAAAGCAGACTATCAATTTGTGGAAATAATGGCTTGTCCAGGTGGTTGTATAATGGGAGGAGGACAACCAATTAAAAATTCAAAAATTAGAGCAACTGTAGATGTTAGAAAAAAGAGAGCTGATGCAATGTATACAATAGATGAAAAAAGTCGAATAAGAAAATCACATGAAAATCCAGTATTAAAACAAATATATAGTGAATATATAGGTGTTCCAGGAGGACATAAAGCACACGAATTATTTCATACAACTTATAGCAAAAAAGAAAAGTACAATATTTAGTTAAAAAAATTAATTTATTTACAAAATTCGACAAACTTTTTAAAATAATAGGTGTATAATAAAATAAATAGCAATGTTTACCTATGAGTAAATAAAAACTTGACAGGCAAACAAAAACATGAGGAGGTAAATAATATGAAATCAGGTTTTGTGTCAATAGTAGGAAAAACCAATGTAGGAAAATCAAGCATAATAAATTCATTAGTAGGAGAAAAAGTAGCAGCAACAGCAAATAGACCACAAACAACCAGAAAAGCAATAAAAGCAATTGTAAATAGACCAGATTCACAAATTATTTTTATAGATACACCAGGCATACATAAACCAAAAAATAAATTAGGAAATACAATGTTAGAAACATCATTCACTTCAATAAAAGACGTCGACTTAATAGTATTTGTAGTTGAAGCTTTTTCAAAAGAAATCAATGAAGAAGAAAAATTAATATTGGAAAAAATAAAACAAGCTAAGAAAAAAACAATATTAGTTTTAAACAAAATGGACTTAGCAAGTATAGCACAGGTTGCAAAATCTATGGAGTTGTATAAAAGTCAATATGATTTTATCACAATAGTGCCAATGACAGCTACAAATCAAAAAGATATTGAAGGATTGTTAGATGAAATAGAAGATAATTTGTCAGAAGGTCCACTATATTATGATACAGAAGAATATACTGACCAAACAATGCAACAATTGGTAGAAGAAATAATAAGAGAAAAAGCTTTAAAACTATTAAGAGATGAAGTACCACATGGAATATTAGTTGAAGTAGAAAAAATGAAAAGAAGAAAGACAATAAAGGGAGAGCCAATATTTAATGTGGAAGCGACCATATATTGTAGTAGAGAATCACACAAAGCTATAATAATAGGGAAAAATGGAGAAATGCTAAAGAAAATAAGTACATATGCTAGAGAAGATTTAGAAAAAATGTTAAATACAAAATTAAATTTAAAAGTTTGGGTAAAAGTAAAAGAAGATTGGATGAATAAAGATTCTATTGTAAACAAATTTAAAATGTAAAATATATAAAAAGTCCAGATGTAAAAGTATAAAATTATAAAATTTGCAAAAGATAAATTTAAAAGGAGTTGATTTTATGCTAAAACAAATGGCGTGGAACACTTTTAAAAATACAGGTAATATTAATACATTTATGGAATTAATAGAAATAGAAAACACAAAAAAGAATATGGAAGGTAATCAATATGGGAATATTGAAAACAAAAGGGATAATAATAGCAGAAAGCAATATGAATGATTTTGATAAAATGCTTACAATATTAACACCAAATGGAAAAATTGGGTGTGCTGCCAAAGGAGCAAGAAGACCAAAAAGTATGCTTATGGCAGCAACTCAATTTTTGTGTTTTGGAGAATACATGTTATACAGTAATTCAAAAAGCTACAATATGAATTCTTGCGAGATAATAGAACTTTTCTATAATATAAGGACAGATTTCGAGAAATTGAACTATGTAGCTTTAATAACTAAAATTATAAATGATGTTACTGATGAAAATCAAAACACATATAAAATATTACAATTATTTTTAAATACACTATATATGATTTCAGAAACAGATAAGAATATGGACTTAATCCTATCTATTTTTGAACTAAGACTTTTGTGCATATTAGGATTTATGCCAATTGTAGACAAGTGCGTACAATGTGGTAATTCAGAAACATTAGAATATTTTTCGTTAAAAGATAATGGATTTAAGTGTAATACATGTGGAAAACAAGATAAAGGAGCAATAGAAATATCAGAAGCAACACAAAATGCAATAAAATATATTATAAAAGCTCCAGCAAAAAAAATTTTCTCGTTTAACATTTCAGAAGAAAATATATATCAATTAAAACTAGTGAGTAAGATATATTTAAATAATAAATTAGAAAAAGAGTATAAACTTTAAAAACAAACACCGGAAAATCCTTACAGATAGGCTAAATTGAAGAATTGACACTTACACTAAAATATGGTATAATTAAGCAGTTAAAGGTATTACTAAAACAAAAGGAGAAAAACATGGAAGAAATAATTCAATTTGGATTAGGTTTTGTAACAGGTAGACCAAATGTATGTAAAGTAATAAATAGTACATATGAGCATTTAATAGAACAATTTAAAAATACTGGTAAAAAAGTAGAACTTACAGTATTTATTTTATTTGATTTACAATATCAATATACTACAAGGGTTGATTTCTATGGATTAATACCCAAAGTATACAAAGATATAAAAGTAAAATATATAACGCCAGAAAATATAGAAGAATTAAAAAAGAGATTAATAGCAAGAGAACAATTAACAAAACAGGAAACAGAATTATTTTTTGGACATGGACATGCAAAAGGTAGAAATACATTAATGTATTATGCAAAGATGTGGCATATAGACTATCTGCTGTTTTGGGATGATGATGAATATCCAGTAGCTTGTATAAAAAATGAAGATACTGGAGAATTAATATGGAAAGAGCAAGATAATGTAGCTATGCATTTAAAATATATAGAAAATGCAGATATAACAATAGGATATCATTGCGGATATATTTCTCCTATTCCATATGTTGAACTAAATGAAGATATTAATGAGGACTTATTTAAGCAATATATTGAAGCAATTAGTAATGAAGTAGTATCATGGGACTCAATTAAACAAAAATTCATTAAAGATAATGGAGTTACTTATGCAGATGAGAAAATTGCTAATGGAGAAGTAGCTTATGAATTGCAAAAAGAAGGTGCCAGCAAATGGGTTGTTGGTTCAACATTATGCTTAAATTTAAGAAATATAAATAAGATACCAGCATTTTATAACCCACCAGAAGCAAGACGGAGAAGATACATTTTTTTCTACATTATTAGGAGATTCAAAAGTAATTAAAGTGCCAGTATATCATTTCCATGATGGATTTTTAAAATATACTTGTATTATGAGAAAAAAGTATCCAAAAACGTTGAGAAAAATAAAAATCGAAGAGGAATTGATTCCACAAAGATTTCTGCAAGCATCTAGAGGTTGGATAAAATATAAACCATTATTAACATATATTTTAGATAAAAACAATTATAAATCTAAAATGGAAAAAGTAAAAAAACAATTAGAAACAAGTATTCCTGAAATTAATAAACTATTTAAAGACTATGATTTTAACATATTAATAGGAGATTTAGAAAAGTATTCTAAAAATGTAGAAAAGCATTATAAAGAATATTTAAAGACAAATGAAATATGGAATAGATTAAAAGAGGAGAATTTATAAAATGAATCAAGAGCAGGATATAAAAACTCTAAAACAAATAGAATTTAATAAAAGGGAAGAAAGATTAAAAACAGCAATACCACAAAAATTAATTTATGAACCTACTGAAAATAAAAAATTACATATTACATATGTAATGACTTGGACAGGAGTTTGTGGAGGTTCTAAAATTATTTTAGAACATGCAAATAAATTAACAGCAAGAGGTCATAAAATAACAATAATATCACATGACAAAAAGCCAATATGGTTTAAAATGAATGATAGTATACAATTTATAGAAGTTCCATGGGGACAAACATTATGCGAAAGCATACCAAAATGTGATGTCATTGTTGCAACGTATTGGAGAGAAATATATGAATGTATAGAACAAAAAATAGCACCAGTTATTTACTTTGAGCAAGGAGACTATCATTTGTTTGACTTAGAAAAATTAGATAATAGAACATATGAGTATATAAAAAAACAACTAGAAGTAGTTCAATTTGTATATACTGTATCAACTTTTGCAAAAAATAAAATAAAGCAAATATATAATAAAGATGCAATAGTGATACCAAATGCAGTTGACTCAACTATATTCTTTTGTAAAGAATATAGGAAAAATAATAAAAAAATAAATATTGCGATAATTGGTTCAGAAGAATCAGAATTTAAAAGAATAGGAAATATATTAAAAGCAATAGAAATAGTAAAAGAAGAAGGATATGATATAGAATTAAATTGGATTACACCAACAGAGCCTAAAAGAAATAAAATTAAAGCAATTGTAAATCCACCACAATTAATAATAGGAGATACTCTGAGAAAATCGGATATTTATATTTGTGCTTCTATGTATGAATCATTTTGCCTACCAGTTTTAGAAGCAATGACTTGCGGAGTTGCAGTAATTACAACTAATAATGGTGGTAATATGGATTTTGTGAAAGATAATGAAAATGCTTTAGTAATAGAAAAAGATAATATTGATGATATTGTGGAAAAAACAAAGAAACTTATAAATAATGCTCAGCTTAGAGAAAGACTTTCAAGAGCTGCATTAGAAACCTCAAAACAATATTCATGGAATAAAACAATAAATATGGTAGAAGAATATTATAGAAATATTGCAAACTACAAAATTGGAGGATAAAAATGAAAAAGGTCTTAATATTTGGAGCAGTAAAACATGTAATAAAAAAAGCAAAAGAACTAGGATATGAAACTATTGTTATTGACCAAAATCCTAATATAGCTTGCATTAAGCAAGCAGATAAATTTAAAAATATATCGTTTGAAGCATATGAAGAATGTTTACAATATGCTAGAGAAGAACATGTGGATGGTGTTGTTACTGCAACAGAGTTCGCAGTATTAACAGCAAGCTATGTAGCTAATAAAATGAATTTACCAGGTTTAGATTTTGAAGTAGCTAAATTAGTAAAAAGTAAATATGAAATTAGAAAAAAAATGCAAGAAAAATATATTACAAATGTTCCTCAATTTTATGAAGTGAGTAAAATTGAGGAATTATATGAAATAAAAGATAAAATAAAATTTCCAATTATATTAAAACCATGTTCAGGGTTAGGAAGTTTATATGTGTATAAAATAGATGATTTTGAAACATTAATGCAAAAAATTCAAGAAGTAATAAATGGGTCTTTTAATGGAAGAGCGTTAATAGAAACTTTTATAGAAGGACAAGAATATGGTATTGAATCTTTTGTATATAATGGTAAAGTTCATATTTTAGCAATTATGAAAAAAAATATGACAAATTTGCCATACCGTTCTGAACTAGGACATAGTACTCCTTCAGAATTACCTAGAGAGATTGAAAGCAAAATAGAAGAAATAGTGAGTAGATTGATTAGAGAAATAGGCATAAAAAACGGGCCTGTTAATATGGATATGATATTATCAAAAGAGAATGAACCATATATTGTAGATGTTGGCGCAAGAATGGGGGGAAATGCAATAACATCTCATATTGTGCCACATAGCAAAGGCATAGATCATGTGGGAAATATAATAAAATTAGCAATGGGAGAGAAAGATATTGACTTAGAACCTAAATTTGATAGATGTATAGCAACAAGAATATTGGACCTAGATGAAGGAATAATAAAAGAGCTTCCCGACTTTAAAAAATATATGGATGATAATGTTATTGAAATATGTTTTGAAAAAAGTGTTGGAGATAAAATAGAAAAATATATATCTGATGCACAAAGATGTGGACTTATCATTGTTAAAGGAACAGATATTGAGAAAACAAAGAAAAAAGCACTAGAAGTAAGAAATAGGATTAATAGAGACATAGTAAGAGAATGATAAAGGAGATGTACTAAAATGAATGAATATAAAGGAGTTGTTGTAGAAAAAGCAAATATTTCAGACATAGGAGAGATTATTAGAATAATACAAAGCAGATGTAAATGGTTAGATGATAACTGTATAAACCAGTGGAATGTTACAAGAACATATGGTAAACAATATTATGAACAAAAAATTAATGAAGGAAAATTTTATATAGCAAAATTAAGCGAAAAAATAGTACGGAACTTTTATGCTTCAGTATAGCAGTCAATATTATCAAGATATAGAAGGAGAAGTCATTCATATACATCATTTAGCAACAGATATTAATTATAAAGGTATCGGAGCACGAATAATTGATGAAATAAAACATATTGCCCAAAAGGAAGCAAAAAACAGTATAAGATTAGATAATATAGGAAGTAATAAAAAATTAAACGAATATTACGAAAAAAATGGTTTTTGTCAAATAGCAATAATAGAGTCGGAAAAATATGATGGAACTAACTTTGGAATATTAAGAGAACTAAAAGTAAGTTAGGAGGAAAAATGTATTTAATAGTAGGACTTGGAAATCCAGAACCAGAATATTCTAAAACAAGACATAATATGGGATTTGATGTAATAAATAAATTAGCAAACCAATACAAAATAGATATATCTAGAACTAAATTTGAAGGATTATATGGCTCTGGAGTAATAGAAGGAGAAAAAGTAATTTTATTAAAACCGCAAACATATATGAATTTAAGTGGACAGTCTATAAAAAAATATATAGACTTTTATAAAATACCACTAGAAAATGTTGTAGTAGTATATGATGATATGGATATAGAAAAAGGACAAATAAAAGTAAGAAAAGTTGGTGGACCAGGAACACATAATGGAGCAAAATCAGTTGTGCATGAATTACAAAGTGAAGAATTTGCAAGAATAAGAGTGGGAATAGAAAGACCTGTGGGAAATAGCGAAATTATAGATTATGTAATAAAACCAATAGATGAAGAAGAATACAAAAAAATAGAAAAAGGTATAGAAAAAGCAAAAGATGCAATTATAGAATATTTGAAAAATGGGATAGATAGTGCAATGAATAAATTTAATTAATTTATTTGAAAGCAAGAAAGGGATAGAAATGCGAGAAATTTTAGTTAATGTAGATGAGCAAAATAATAAAACTATAGTTGTAGTTGAGAATGGTAAACTAATAGAAAAATATCAAGAAAATTATGGGGAAGAAAGGTTAGAAGGAAATATATATCTAGGAAAAGTGGAAAATGTATTATTAGGTATGCAAGCAGCATTTGTAGATATAGGTAAAGAAAAAAATACATTTATACATATAAGAGACATTATACCAAAAGCAAGTAATGAAACAGGAAATAAAAATGAGCCTTTGAATAAGCACAATATAAAAAACTACATAAAAACAGGAATGCCAATATTAGTTCAAATAAAAAAAGATGCTACAAGTAAAAAAGGTGCAAGAGTTTCTACACATATAAATTTATCTGGAAGATATGCAGTACTTATGCCTAATTCGAATTTTATTACTATATCAAAAAAAATAGAAAAGGAAACTGAGAAAAATAGATTATTAAAAATAGTAAAAGAAATTGTGCCACAAAATTATGGAATAATAATTAGAACTTCAGCAGAAGAAAAAAGTGAAGAAGAAATAAAAAGAGATATAAACAATTTGATAATAACTTGGCAAGAAATTGTAAATAAATATGAAAAAGTTAAAAAGCAAACAACATTTACTCCTCAGTTAATATATAAAAACCAGGGAATAATAGAAAAATTAATAATAGATCTTATAGATCAAGATTTATCTAAAGTAATAGTTAATGAGGAAAAAACATATGAAAATATAAAAAAAGTATTAGAAAAAATAGCACTTGAAACAGATGTAAAAGTGGAATTAAAAAAAGAAAAAAATATTTTAAATATATATGAGATACAAGAACAGCTAGAAAAAGCAAATAATAGAAAAATATGGTTAAAGTGTGGTGGATTTATAACAATTGACAAAACAGAAGCTTTAACAGCAATAGATGTAAATTCTGGAAAATATGTAGGAACAAAAGATTTAGAAAAAACAATATTCACAGTAAATAAAGAGGCTACAATAGAAATAACTAAACAAATAAGACTAAGAGATATTGGCGGAATAATAATAATAGATTACATAGATATGGAAAATAAAGAAGATAAAGCAAAAATATTAGAAATATTAGAAGAAAATTTGAAAAAAGATAGGTCAAAGACACAAGTAATAGGATTTACTCCATTAGATTTATTAGAGATGACAAGAAAACATATGTGGAGCAATGATTAGAGAGTTTGTGTCAACAATCATCAAGGTATAAAGGAAAGGAAGAAAGGTCAAAACAATAATGAAAGTAGGATTTATATCACTAGGATGTAATAAAAATTTAGTTGATACAGAAAAAACAATAAGCATATTTAAAGAAAATAATTATGAGATAGTAAATAATCCAAAAGAAGCGGAAATTATAGTAATAAATACATGCGGATTTATAGAATCAGCTAAAGAAGAGGCAATAAATACTATATTGGAAATGGCAGAATATAAAAAACAAAAATGCAAATATCTAATAGCTATGGGATGTTTAGTAGAAAGATATAAAAAAGAATTAGAAAAAGAACTTCCAGAAGTTGATTTGTTTATAAAATACAGTGAATATGGTGATTTATGGAAAAAGATTCAAGAGCTAATAAAAAAAAGAGAAGAAAAAATAGACTTTGAACAGTGGCAAGATAGAGTAATTACAACAGGAAAAACCACAGCATATTTAAAAATAGCAGATGGATGTAGCAATAGGTGTACATACTGTGCTATTCCATATATTAGAGGACCATTTAAAAGTAGAGAATTCGAAGAAATAATAGAAGAAGCAAAAGACTTGGAAAAACGAGGCTATAAGGAGCTAATATTAACTGCACAAGATACTACAAAATATGGATTAGATTTATATAAAAAAAGCAGACTAGCAGAATTGATAACAGAGATATCTAAAATAGATGGAATAAAATGGATTAGATTTTTATATTCATATCCAGAAACAATTGATGAAGATTTAATAAAAGTAGTAAGAGAAAATAAAAAAGTTTGTAAATATTTTGATATACCAATACAACACATATCAGATAATGTATTAAAAAGAATGAATAGAAAAAGTAATGGTAAAAGTATAGAAAATTTAATAAAAAAATTAAGAAAAGAAATTCCAGATGTTATAATAAGAACAACTGTAATGGTAGGATTTCCTGGAGAAACAGCGGAAGATTATGAAGAATTATATAAATTTGTAGAAAAAACAAAATTTGATAAAATGGGTGCATTTAGTTATTCAAAAGAGGAAAATACTCCAGCAGAAAAACTAAAAGAGCAAATACATCCAGCAACTAAAAAAAGCAGATACAACAAAATAATGCAATTACAACAAAAAGTAGTAGAACAAAATATCATAAAACATATAGGAAAAGAATTAGAGGTTTTAATAGAAAATAATACTTTTGATGAAAAGTATTACATAGGTAGAAGCTATATGCAAGCACCAGAAATTGATGAAGTAATTTATATAAAAAATACAAAACAATTGGAAATAGGGCAATTTATTAAATGTAAAATAATAGACACAAAGGGCTATGACTTGATAGGTGAAATAGTAAATAATTAAAGAAAATTATCAGTGTCAGATTATTGTCAGTGGGGCGGAGATTGTTAAAATCTCCGTCCCACTGAC